>JACKZZ010001344.1_pt1 | contig 26402 bp, 19 predicted proteins | sample 8027871 | NCBI WGS metagenome assembly JACKZZ01 (sample SAMN15724774, study PRJNA655200) | protist metagenome | isolation source: fluorescence activated cell sorting (FACS) single amplified genomes of... | place: USA: West Boothbay Harbor, Gulf of Maine | collected 2000-07-19 | reverse complement strand
CTGGAAACTCGTTTTCATCATTCACGTTAGGTGCTTCTTTTGCTGCTGCTGCTGCTGCTGCTTCTGCTGCCTCGAAGCCGGCTATTCTATTATTACAACTTTCTATATCTTGGTTGATGCGGTTCAAGATTCCTGATTTATTTTTACCGTTTCTATCACACTGTTTCATGTTTGGCTTTATATAATTATTCAACCATTTACGGCGCGCATCAACACAACTATTTAATTCATCTCTAATTTTTATAGCATCAACTTTAGTAGCCGCTGTTTCACATTTTGTTTCTTGAGTATGCAATGGTTTTTTACCACAAGTATTATTTTTTCCTTCCCCAATTTGCAAATTTTGAGAATAATTGTTGTATTCTTTATTGATAGTTTTATATGGATTAAATGTCCAAGCATTTCCACGCTTTTGGAGATCTATTTCGTTCATCTTTGTAAATTTTTCTCTTCTTTTTATACCCCAGTTTTTATATATTTCATTATTTTGTGATTTATTTAATAAATCTTGATTTATTAAATCCTTCCAAAAATCGTTGTCTTTTAATTGCCTCATTTGTTCATAATTTTTTAAGTAAATTTTGGTCCTTTGTGCATCATTCTTTGACGGCCACCAAAAAGAAGGATTCCCATTATGAAACTGAAGAGCGGTGTCCCATTTTCGTTGGAATGATAAAATTTTTTTCTGGGTTTCATTATAATTAATAAAGTTTTCATTCGTTATCTGTCTTCTCAATTCATTTTCTTCATATTGTAACCGTTGCATATCTTTAATATTTGTATAATAATTTATTACAATATTGTCAAGATAATGACATCCTAATTTCATATAATCAGTAAACCATTGGTCACCTGTTTTAGCCATAAATGAATTAAGTTGTATATTATTATTATTGTAAGGATTATGAAGTCGTGTATCATATTTATTAGCATTATCATGTTGTATTTGTTTATTAAAATCAACATCAGATATATTACCATTAGTGTAATAGTCTGCATAATATATGTGTAAATTACCTTGTGCAGTTAAGGCATTATTTAAACCATTTAAATCGGTAAAAAGTTGATTAATATTGCCGTTAATAGTATCGCGTGTTTTTGTGTCACTACAATCTTCTCGTGTTCCTCTCTTGTTATTTCCATTCATATCCCCAGTATTTTGGTGTGTACAGCGCAGCATTATATATATATCTTCGATAATTATTTTGCTCGGGCTCTCATTTTACGTCTTTTTCTCTGTAATCTTCTGACGCGTTTTTTACGCCATTTCCATCTCATCTTCGCAGTTGATTTCTTATATGCACATCCGTGACTCATTATATATTAAATTGAATATTTAATTTAAAGTAATTTATATACATTAATTAAACATGTCCTCCTCCGAAAAACCCAACTTTATTCTTATTGACGGAAGTTATTTCATATTTTTTAGATTTTATGCCATATTAAGTTGGTTTAAACTTGCCAAAAAAGAGCAACCTATCGATAAAGAAAATCCACCATGCGATAATGAAGAATTTATGGCTAAATATATAAAAACATTTCAAACCAAAATACAAAACATACCCAAAAAACTCAAAATTAAAAACCCTATTATTCTTGTAGGGAAAGACTGTCCTAGAGAAACAATATGGAGAATGAAACATCTCCAAACATATAAAGCCAACCGAGTATACGATGATTCATTTTTAGGCGGACCGTTTTTCGCAAAAGCATACAACGATAATTTATTTCAAAAAGGTGGAGCAACAACAGTATTCTCTTATCCACAACTAGAAGCAGATGATTGTTTAGCCATTCTAACAAAAAACATTATATCCAAATACCCCGAAGCCAATATTTATATTATCACAAGTGATATGGACTATTTACAATTAGCCCAACCCAACGTTCATCTCTATGACCTTAAATTTAAAAAACTTACAGAAAGAAAGTCTAGTTTTAATGACCCAGAAAAAGACCTTTTTGTAAAAATTCTCACTGGAGATAAGAGTGATAATATTTCAGGAGTTTTCAAAAAATGTGGACCCAAAACCGCATGTAAATATTATGACGATAAAGAATTATTTAAAACCAAATTAGAAAAAGAGGAAGGGGCTATGGAGAGATATTTACTTAATAAAAAAATAATTGATTTTAATGAAATTCCTGAAAATTTAATTCAAGAATTTAAAAAATCATATAATATATTGTAAATTGTAATATATTATTGTAAATTGTAATATATTATTGTAAATTGTTATATATTATTGTAAATTGATTAGAATAATAATATATTAAATATAATATTATTATTGATGGAAAATCAGGATACTACTACTCAAACAAATCTACAAGCCGTTCGAGATAAAATAAAATTAAGAAAAAACCTAAAAAATGATATAAACTTTTCACATAGATTTATAAATAGTGCGAAAAAAGAAATCAATGATATAGAAAAATTTTTATGGAATAATTGTCAGCATAATTGGGTTGATTTAGATGATGGAGATTATTATAGTAAGATAAAACACCATTGTAGTATATGTAACCTATATAGAAATGCTTACATGTATAATTGATAATAGGTCATATCAAATTTATATAAAATATAAGTAATTTAAAGAGAAAAAAAAGAATATAGTTACAATGGATGTTGATAATTGCTTAATTTTAAATTTAGAAATAAGAAAAGATCGATGGGAAAAATTAAAAAATTTTAGAAAAATGTGGGAAAATAAAAATAAAACATGTGAAAAAATAAATGGTATCGACTATAAAGATAAAAAAAATACTATAGAAGATTTTTTAATGAATAAAAGATTACATGCTTATGGAACAGGATTTCGAAATAATAAAGAACATTTTATAGGAGAATTGGGGTGTTATATGGGTCATTATAAATGTTGGGAACATATTGTTAAAAATAATATACAATGTTGTTTAATTTTAGAGGATGGTATAGAGATTTTACGCACCGATTTTGATAATTTAATAATTAATGCAGATACAGATATTTTATTTGTTAATAAAGAAATGGTGAAAAATTCTTTTAATAAACTAATAGGCCATGGGGCATTGGGATATATTGTAACTTTAAATGGTGCTAGAAAACTAATGGAAAAATGTTATACATTACATTTACCTATTGATTTACAAATACGAAATCTTTGTAATACAAAAGAATTAAACTCAAATGTTTTAAATAATTCATATTTTAAACGTAATAGTCTAAGCATTTCAAGTATTTCAAATACTTTTTATGATGGAACAAATTTAAACGATAAACAAAATATGGAACCTATTATTTTTAGAATTATTAATAAACTTCAACAAAACAATATTAAACTAGATATTTAACTTAAACGTATAATTTTACACTTTTGAACAATGCCGACTTAATTTCTAAATTAAGTATATTTATTATATTATTAAATTTATATTTTGTTAATTTTAATAATATTATAGTTTATATGGAAAATTTATTAAGTTGGTTAAATCAACATAAAGTAAATACTGATAATTTAAAAATTATAGACCAACCCAATAATGAAAGAGGTGTAGTATCTGCAAAACATATAAAAAATGATGATTTTGTTTTTTTAATACCCAAACAACTTATAATTACAAATAGAACAGCAGACCAACTTCCAGAAATAAAGCAGTTGGGTGAAATTTTTAAAAATAAAACTCCGACAGAAAAAAATATTATAAAGATTTCGGTATTTATGTTATTTGCAGAGGCATATGAAGGCGTAATGACTAATGTTGATTGGACACCTTATTTTGATACACTTCCAGAAACTTTGGATCATATACCAACATTTTGGGATGAAGAACTAAATTATCTCAAAGGAAGTTATTTATTTGAACGGGTTATGGAGAGAAATAATTTAATTCACGAAGAATATAAAATATTGAAAAAAACTTTATTAGATTTTAAAGAATTTTCATTTTATGAGTACCAACGTATGAGGTCAATTGTATCTTCAAGAAATTTTAAACTTGTTATAAATAAAGATATTGTGAGTGGTATGGTACCATTTGCTGATATGTTAAATCACAGTAATACTTGCCAAACACATTGGTCATTCAACGACAAGTTGCAAAGTTATCAAATGGTAGCAAAAGCACCTATTCGTCCAGGTGATGAAATTATGGATAGTTACGGCATTAAACCCATGGACAGTTATTTTATGTATTATGGATTTGTGTTACCAGACAGTGAAGTTAGGGTTTATATTAAAACAAATGATTTTAATAGTTATGTTACAAGTAATATAAATTCTACACAGTTTAACAGTTTATTAACCTATATAAGAAGTAAAATACTTGACGGAAATTATATAACTAAATATCAAGATAGACATAGTGAATTAGAGGTAATGCAACAAATTTATAAATTATTGGAACAAATGAAAAAAAAATATCCTCATACTAAAAATTATTACATTAAACATAAGACCAAAGGAAGTCAAAATAAAAAAAATGCATATACAATTTTGGCTGGAGAATTAGAAATTATTGAAGAACTAATGAATAAAGTTACTATTATTATGAAATATTTAAAGGGTCAAAATGTAAATTTAGAATACAATGATGTAGAAAAATATATTTCGGATAATGTTATTCGTCAATAGATTCTAGTGAATTTTTATAACAACAAACTAAACTTAATATAATTAATTGACTCAAAAATGGTATCATAGCAGATCCCATCATAATATAATCATCTGATAATATTCCATACAAAATATACATCAAACTAGCACTGCAATCTAGTGAAAAAAAATATATATTTAAATCTCTTACTTTTTTTGTTTTTATTATTTGATATAATTGTGGGATAGAAGCGATACCAGCAGTCCCTATTGCTGTGTAACCTAGTATTTCTATTGACATATTGAAATTAATAAATATTTTATCTTTAATAAAATATTTTTAATATTTTATTTTACAATCTTATATTAACTAATATTAACAATTAAGCCTTTTGCGACACAATCTTCGATATCCCCAACGCACTGGAGGATTTGGTGGAATTTTTCCAACAGGTCCCCACCACATAGGCTTTACAACTCGAACAATAACTTGTTTTTTTTGTTTTTCTGTTAATAATGAAATTAAAATGCCTAATAAAATAACTATAATAATAAGTAAAAAAAGTTTCATTTATTATTATATTAGATTTTATCTTGACATTTTTTCTCCCCAATTTAGTTGTATATCATTTATTAAAACATTTTTATTTACAAGGTTATTTTCTTTTAAAATTTTGTTTAAATATTTTAAATTATATTGTTCTTCATCAAATGTTAAAAAGTTTGCTGTAGTTCCAATTTGTTCTGCTTTAACATCATTCATAAATTTCATATTAGTCCCATTAGTGACAATATATTGCGATTCATAATTAATAGTATATCCTATATCCTCCAAACACCCCATGGTAATAGGTGTTATATAATTATAATCTTTGTCCAATAATCCTGTCATTATTTCATTCCATAATGTTGGATAATATTCTCCATTTATAGTTATTAATTCATGTGGATCATTTGAACTATTATACGCTTCTTCTAAATGAACATTAACCGTACCTTCTTCAAAATCGTCTTCAATACAAATATAAAGTGGATCAGGCACCTTAATATTATTTGCCAGTAAAACTTTTTTATATCCATTTAATCCTTTTTCTCCTAGATAAACACGTCTTACTGTACCATCTAATGAATCTGTTTTTGTAGTAAATAAAGAATTTCCAGATATATTTGAAGGAAATAATCCAAGTACATGAATAATTTCATGTATGATTACAGAAATATTTTGATGTTCTTGTGTATCATTTAAATAGTATTGTCCTGTATTATACTGATTAATGGCAATTGTTCCTTCACCTGCCCAGCCTAATGTTTTATCAGTAGAAATAAAAGGGTCTGAACTCCATCCTAAGTATATTTTTATTATTTTTTCACTAGGAGCATTTAAAATACAACTTTCTAATACTGTTTTACATTTTTCTACTTGAGTTTTAAATTCATTAAAAGTTACGTAAGTTGTAGTATCGGTTTCTGGATCACTACTATATACTTCTAATGTTGCCACATTTTGTACATTAACCACATATGCCATATATATTTAAAAAATATAAATATATATAACAAAAAAATTACTACATTACTCATTTTTGAATTACTCATTTTTTAATTGGTTCAAATGATTTTCCAAACAAAATTCATACACATTTCTTACACTCTGACATACTATAATATTTCCATCACTATTTTTTAAACATTCATTTAATAATTTTTTTAAATGTTTACAATGCCCTTTGTTTTGTTTATTTTCAATATTTATACCACATTTTACTTTATCCTCTACTTCCATTTTTTTATCGTTTTTAGTATTAAGTAAAATATAAGATTTCCCCATTAGATATATGTAGTATAAAAATAAAAAAATTATAACAAAAAAAATAATTTATAAAAAAAAAATATTTATTAATAAAAATTTTATTTATTCTATTTTTTATTATATATTCCAACAATCTTAATAATTTATTTGGCGACAATTCTGGGAGCAATATTCATTGTAATTAATTCTTGAAACAATAACTTGCAAGCATAAGGTAATAAAATTCTATTAAAACTAGTTCTATTATCACAACTTTTACATAAATGTATTTGCTTTTCTTGATTAAAGATAGCAAACATTCCGCATTTTTTACAACTATATACTTCGAACTTATCACTTGCATAATAAATTCTATCTTTTGTAAATCTACTTGCACCATGACTAATCATACAATCTCGTTCCATTTCACCAAAACGCAAACCACCATCTCTACTTCTTCCTTCCGCAGGTTGCCTTGTTAATACTACCATAGAACCAAATGAACGACTATGTGCTTTATCATTCACCATATGTTTTAATCTTTGATAAAATGCTGGTCCAAAGAAGATTTCAGTTTCACATTGTTCCCCAGTCATCCCATTATACAATATTTCATTGCCATGCTTTTCCATACCCAAACTTAGCAACATATCGCAAATTTTTCTAATAGGGAATTCTCCAAAACTTGTACCATCTCCAAATAATCCTAAATCTAATAAAACCTTACCTAAAATGGTTTCTTTTAATTGAGCAATTGTCATACGACTTGGTATAGCATGAGGATTAATTATAATATCTGGACGTATACCATTTTCTGTTACTGGCATATCTGCTTCTGAAAATATGTTTCCTATAGTTCCTTTTTGTCCGTGTCGTGAACTAAATTTATCTCCTATATTAGGTACACGATACGTTCTAGTTCGAACCTTTGCAAATGTGTAACCTTCCCCATTTCTATTCATATAATTTTTATCTACATAAGACTCCTCATGAGTTCTAAATACACGACTCATATCTTTATATTTAATAATTTTGGTGTGATCATTTCTATTTTCTTTAATAGGGACAATTTTTCCCAAAATAATATCATTATTTTCCAAAAGTGTATTTTCAGGAATAACTCCATGTTCATTTAGTTTATTATAATTTGCAAATTTCATACCTTTTGTTTTACTTTTATCTGCCTTGCAACGTATTTCTTCATCTCCGTGAATTTTTTTATCTTCATCCTTTTCAGTATGGTAAATAGTTGCACCGAATAATCCTCTATCTAAAGAACCCTTATTAAATAATACACTGTCTTCTTGATTAAATCCAGAATAAGTCATAATGGCTACTATTACATTTGTTCCAGATGGAATTTTATTTAACTTAATCATATTCATTAATCTAGTATCTACAAGAGGTCTCTGAGTATAAGTTTGAACATATGCTGTTTTATCCATTCGGTTTTGAAAATTTGTTGTATACATTCCCATCGCCTGCTTTCCCATAGCACATTGATATGTATTTCTAGGTGATTGATTATGCTCTGGAAAAGGAATACAACTTGCTAAAATTCCAAAAATACTCGATGGATGTATTTCACTATGAGTATATTTAAACTGTTTTTTTGTTTCATCTTTTAAATATTTATAATTCATGGCAATTAAACTTGTATCTTGTTCAGCAGAATCAATATATTCAATGATACTTTCTTTAATTTTATGATTAATCATAAAATCTTCCCAAATTAATTCTCCATTCATTAATTGGTTTTGAATTTTTTTAGTTATCAATAATTTTTTCTTTTTTACCTTAAATACTGGACGGGTTAATCTACCAGCATTATTACATATTACAATTTCTTTGTCTTTAATATTAAATACTACACTTGTATACATATTAATTATACTTTGATATTTCTTTTTCTTCATATATTTGTAAAATTTATATGGCTTGTCAACCACACCAATCCATGCACCATTTACTATAATTTTAACATAATTACTTAGTTCTTCTGGCGTTCTATCTTCAATATTAATAAGATATTTTTTCATCACATCATAAATTGGCTGACTTAAACTAGGAATAGTTATATGAGCCAAATATGCAAGATTTTTAACTACACCAATACTAGCACCTTCTGGACTCTCAGCCGCACAAATATATCCCCATTGTGTATTATGCAATTTTCTAGGAGGAATTAATTTACCACTTTTATCTATTGGAGTATTAATTCTTCTCAAATGGCTTAATGTGGAAATATATGTTAATCTATTAAGAACCTGTGCTACACCTACCTTATTTGAATTTGTATGTTTGATTCCAAAATCACCTGTTGCAAGTGCCCTTTTAATACCATTCTCTATTGTTGTAGACTTTATAATTTTGTATATATTTGTTTGGTTTATAATATTTAAATAATTAAACGTAGACTTCCACGAACCATTATTAATTTCTCTAATAGTCTGTTTTTGCATATCTTTCACTAGTTTATTGAAATAATTTCTAAATAAATTATTAAGAAGAGAACCAGTAAGATCAATTCTTTTATTTTTATAACTGTCTCTATCATCACTTTTTCTTCTACCCAAACTAGTTTGTAATAATTTATTAATCATAAGACCCATAAAATATATTTTTTGAGTTTCATTATTACAATGAGGAAATAAATCATTATTCAATACATTTATAGTAAATTCTCTTTTCTTTCTAAATCCCTCATTTTGTGTCATATTTATAGGAGTATACATTGCATTATTTGTAATAAAGTTTATTGCTTCCTCTTGAGTTTCTATTTTTTGACTATTAATAATAGATGCTTTTAAAGCAAACAATAATTGCTGATTATTTTCTTTTTCTATATCCAACAAAATAATTTTACAAATATCTTTATCTGAAATAACACCTAGTGCTCTAAATACAGTAAATATTGGAATAGGATTTTTAATTCTAGGTATTTGAATATACATTGGATGCCCGGAGCCATTATTTTTTGTTGCAATTGTAAAATTAATTTGTTTGGGAGAAATACATTTATTATCTGGCACTGATTTAATTTCTGCCAACCATGACCATTTATTATTATTTTTTTTTATACAAAAACACATAATATTATTTTCTGCTGCTCTTTCTTGACCTAAACATGTTTTTTCACTACCATTAATTATAAAATATCCTCCTCCATCCATACAACATTCCCCTGTAATTTCTGGACTTAAATGATTATATTGCTTTAACACACAAATAGATGATTTTAACATAATTGGCATTTTACCTATATGAATTCTTGGCAGTTTTTTTTGCAAATTCTCCACTTTTTCTAGATTATCACCTGTTCTTTTTATAATTTGAATATTAATATCTAATGTCATAGGAGAGGCATAAGTGAAATTTCTAAGTCTTGCTTCATGAGGAAACATAATTTTTGTTGCCCCATTATTTTCATGAATTTGTGGTCTATAAATTTGAAAATTGGTAAATGTTACAATTATTTCTAATGTATATAATCCTGTTTTTTCATCTTTATCATGCTCTGAATGAATCACAACAGGATTAAACATATTAATAGTTTTTTCTAGTTGAGTATTTATAAAATAATTATAAGATTCTATTTGATGTTGCACCAACCGTTCCAAATGTTTTCCATGAAAATAACTTTCAATTAATTTCCATATTATTTCTTTATTCATTAAATTATTAATACTCATGTTTCCAATGAATTAAACTTCAATTTATTTTTAAATTATTTTTTTAAATATTATAATTTTATATATGGTAAAAAGGTCGAAGAGTTTATCTAACTACAGGAATGTAAAAAAAATATATATAAAAAAAAACAATTCTTTCAATAACTGTAGGGAACTTCTAAAAAACAGTCAAAAAAATAATATAACCTTTAATGTAATTAATCCATTATTTTTTTATTATAATAATAAAAAAAATATAAATACAAAAAAGGAAATTGATAATAAGGGAATGAATAAAATAGTAAAAAATAAAAAAATAAATAAAATAAAATTATTATTAGATAATAATCAAGATTTATCTCAAAAAAATAAACAATTAATTTTATATAAACCACCTTCTAAGTCTAATGATGAAAAAAATGAAAAAAATGAAAAAAATGAAAAAAATGGAAAAAATGAAAAAAATGGAAAAAATGCAAAAAATGAAAAAAATGAAAAATTTAAAAATATGAATGAATTTATGGAAAAAATAACCAAACAGTTGATATTGGATAAATCAAAATCAAGTAATCCAGAAAATTTATTTAAACCAAAATTAATTTTGAGACCTAAGAAAAGATATAAATATAAGGATGTTCAGAGGATTTATAAGAATAATAAACCTAATTACCCACCACCTCAACCTCCACCAAAAATAAAGAAAGAAAAGATTAATATAGAACGTGAAATAAATAATATAGATGAATTATTACAATTAATAGAAGATTATCCATTAAAATACACAGTTGAATATAATATTAATATGAAAGCAATTCATAATATAAAAAAGCCACTAATAGAACTAAATTCTATGATTGGCATGAATACTTTAAAACAAAATATAGTAGATCAAATACTTTACTTTATACAGGATTTACATAAAATTTCAAAATCTGATAGTAAAGATTATATGCATACAGTTATTTATGGTCCTCCTGGAACAGGCAAAACCGAAACAGCAAAAATCATGGGAAAAATATTTAGTGGCTTAGGTGTTTTAAAAAAAAATAAATTTAAGAAAGTTACTCGTTCAGATTTAATTGCTGGATATTTAGGACAAACTGCTTTAAAAACCAGAGATGTAATTAACGACAACCTAGGAGGTGTTATTTTTATCGATGAAGCATATGCTTTAGGAAATATTGAAAAGAGAGACAGTTTTGCAAAAGAATGTATTGACACACTTTGTGAGGCCTTAAGTGACCATAAAGATGATTTGATGGTCATTATTGCAGGTTATAAAGACGAATTGGAAAAATGTTTTTTTGCTTATAATAGCGGTTTAGCATCTAGATTTACATGGAGATTTAAAACAGATGATTATAATTATAAAGAATTATTTTTAATTTTTAAAAAAAAAGTGAAAGATATTAATTGGAAATTAAGCGATAAAGTAAACGAGAGATGGTTTGAAAACAAAAAAGATGAATTTAAATATTATGGGCGTGATATCGAAACATTTCTCTCCAAAGCCAAAATTTGTCATTCTAGAAGAGTTTTTTGTTTATCACAAGACAAAAAAACTATATTAACAAAACGTGACCTTGATAAGGCATTTGAACTTTTTAAAAATAATAATACTACTGATGAAAATAATGATATTAGAAAAGACATTTTACATCATATGTATTGTTAAAATCTCATTAAATTTTTCTGTATATTAGTTAATGAGTAAAAAAATATCAATCAATCCAGAATTTTTTAAAATGGATGTAAAAAAGGAAAAAAAGAAAAAGAAAAAAAAACCATCCTTTCGTGAAAGTCAATTAAAACCAAACAATGTAAAAAAAGAATTGATTGCTAGAATTAAAGAACATCAACAAAAAGAAAAAGACAGGGAATTGGAAGAATTAAAAAAAAAAAAAAAAATGCAAGAACAAACATTTAAGAATGAATTTAAGGATACTATGGATTATTTAGAAGAACTTAATAAAAAAAAGAAAAAAAAGAAAGAGAGAAAAAAAACATTAAAAATGAGGCATAAAGGTGTTGATACACTACCAATGGAGTCAAAACAAAAAAGTATTACAGGACAAGGTATTGGAATTTTAAATAAAAATAATATATCCTCAAATATCCCTTCCCCGCCACCATATAGCAATCTTAAAAATGGAAGTAAGCCTACATACAGACAATGGAAAAAAACTTTAAAAAAACAAATGTTTCATGAGGATATAAATAATTCAAATAATACAAATGAAATAATGAATCCAGAAAAAATTAATTTAGGTGGTGAAAAAATAAATAGAAACGAAATGATAAAAATAGAGAATAAGGATGAAGAAATTAATAAATTTAATTATCAAGATAGAAAACAAAAATTAGAATATATTAAAAATAAATTAAAATTTCAAGAACCAAATAAAAGAAAAATTAAAACTAGAAGATTGAGGAGAAAAATAACATTAGGTAAACATAATGGTAGTGTGGGTGTATTGGTTAAAAATAAAAAAACTAGAAAAATAGTTAAAAATGAGGTGAATATTTTAAAAAGAAAACCTATTAATGAAATAAAAGAATATTTGAGGAAACATAATTTATTAAAGATAGGTAGTGCAGCACCAGATAATATTATGCGAGGAACGTATGAAAGTGCTTATTTAAGTGGTGATGTATATAATAAAAATACTGATATTCTTCTTCATAATTGGAAAGATGATGATAATTTGGAATAAACATTTTATGTAATATTATATATATATGGCAAAAACTTTAAGGAAAAGAACTTTTTCAAAAAAAGGTAAGAAAAGAACTTTTTCAAAAAAAGGTAAGAAAAGAACTTTTTCAAAAAAAGGTAAGAAAAGAACATTTAAAAAAAGTTCAAAAAAAATAAAAAAATCAAGAAGAAAAAGAAAACTTAAGGGAGGATTGTGGTCATCTTGTGAGAAATGTAGTAGTGATCGGTGTATCAATAGAAGAGCATGTAATGATTGTGGGTTATGTGCTATTCAATCATTCGATTTTTTAGACAAAAGATTGAGTAAGTTTTTTTTTGATCACAATTACGACCATGGTATTGAACATGGAGATTTTGCTAATAAAATGACCGAATGGTTACATTCAAAAGGATATAAAAATTTAAAATGTATAATGAAAAATATGTTTGAGGGTTCACCAAATCCAAGTCGATATGCATCTGCCAGCAACCTATTGCCAAACAGAATAACCAAATTTTTGAAAGACAACGCAGGAGAAAATGAGTTTATACCGATAGTGTTAGGATGGCATGGGAAAGATACAGGACATTGGCTTGTAGCTGGAAAAATAAATAATGATGTTGTTATTATAGAATCACAACAGAATCCAGAAAATCTTCCTAGGAATAAAAGTAATATAAGAGAGTATATGGGAGTGTCGGGGAACCTGAAATTTAAGAATTCCAAAAAACTAGGATTAGCGAAACCTAAAATATATTGGGCAGGCACGGGTAATGACTCTGGTGTGTATACAAACAAGGAGGATGGGAAGGACTATTTTGGCCATCAGCGGTCATTAAGATATCTCGCTTATTGTACAATTATACGTAATAATGCATATGCACCCTATGATACAGCGATAGAACATAAAATAATTCCAAACGGAAAAGATAATTTTAAAATAGTACAAAGATTTCCAGGCGGAAGGATCGGAGATTCAGTTATCCCTGGTAAAAAATATAAACTGGAAAAAAAGATAACAACAACAACCAAAATAGACAACAGTAAATTATGCAAATACCATCATAATATTGGTAAAATATACAAAAGAGGGTGTAAAAGTGGTGGTGATAGTGTTACTAACTGCCCGCATGGTAAACATGGCAAAAAAAGTGTTACAACAACTACAACAACTACAACAACTACAACAACACCAAAACCACTAACCCCCACCGGAGAAATTAAAACAAATAATACAACCCCCACCGGTAATGATTTTGCAAATATTTTACTATTATGCAATGCGTGTAATAACTTTAAAAATCCAAGCAAATTTTCAGATTTTCAAAAGGCTAAGTGGCTGAATAGAGTGTGCGAGGATTGTACTAATCGTAAACCCCCCCCCTCTACCCCGTTCTTATATTACGAATAGGAACCAAATACTTCCCAGCACAGGTGCACAGGGAATTTTCCCTGTATGGAATTTATATTGTGGAATATGTAATAATATGATGGCGCAATGTAAATCCCATACTTATGGCAACTATAGTTGTGATTCTTGTGAAAAAAAAATTTATAATACGTGCTTGTGTTGTGCTAGTTGTGATATTGATTATTGTCAAAGATGTATTTGTTCCTTTTGTGGTTCAACGGAATCAAATCATGCAAATGGAAATATATGTCGCCCTTTATTGGGGATACCTGCGCCCCAGGTGTGGTCGGGATGGGGTTACCTATGTGCAAATTGTGGTCTCGGAAAAAATGAACACATCAAGATCAATAATAAAACTTGTTGTCCATATACTTTTCATTCCGTTGGTAATTTTTCATAAAATTATGTATTACAAATGTTATATTAAATCATATTAAACATTTTATAAATATTTATAATATTGATAAAATGACCAAGTCAAAAACAAATGAAAAAAAAGACACCCGTATGATAGCAAAATATTTTGAAAATTTAGAAAAATATAAAGAAAAATATGGAGATAAAACTATTTTATTGTGGCAATGTGGTTCTTTCTATGAAATTTATTCTACACAAGACCCCCATACACTTGAGTATTTATATCCACAATTTAATGATTTTCTTTCAATTACTCACATGAATTCTGCAGGTAAAAATTTAAATTATAACACAAAAGAAATTAATTATCCAGTTAAAATGGCTGGATTTACTGCTACGGATTATTATCTGCAAAAATATACCACTATTTTAGTTGATGAAGGATATACAGTCCCTGTATGGTATGAAAGTGGAAATATTGGAAATAAAAGAGAACGCAAAGAACTACATATTTTCTCTCCGGGAACAAATTTTTGTGTAGAAAAAAAAACTGACACAAATGTTATTGCTTGTTATTCTCTTCTTAAAAATGATAAAGGTTTTATTAATAAAAATCCAACTATTAATTTTGGATGTTCTTGTATTGATATTTTTACAGGAAATGTAAAACTTTTTGAACATTCAGTATCTAGACAAAATTTACACAATCCCAATGTATTTGATGAACTTGAAAGATTTAATTCAATATATAATCCCATCGAAACCATTATATTACATAATTATGAAGATAATCAAAAATTAGAAAATATTGTACAATTTGCTAGTTTACAAACCAAATCTATTCATATTATTAATTGTAATGATGATAGCGAACAAAGTAAATTAGCAAATCAATGTGAAGAACAAACTTATCAAAAAAAAATTATTACTGATTTTTATGATAATATTCCAGATTATGATGCATTTTTAGAAACTTCCCAATTAAATTTATACCCTAACGCATCTAAAAGTTTATGTTTTCTATTAGATTTTATTTTTCAACATAATCCTAATTTAACGCATAAATTGCATTTACCATCATTTGATAATATTACTAACAGACTTTTTTGTGGTAATCATTCGTTAGTACAATTAAATATAGTCAATCCTAATAATGTAAAGGGACAATATTCAAGTATTGTTCGACTTATAAATAAATGTATTACACCCATGGGAAGAAGATATTTTAAAGATAAAATATTGCATCCAGTTACAGATATAAAATATTTAAATACACAATACAACATTATAGGTCATATATTGGAAAACTATGATATGTTTATAAAATTAAGAAAAAAATTCATAAGTATTAAGGATATTGAACATTTGTATAGAAAAATTATTTTTAATAAAGTATCTCCTTTTGATTTATCACAATTTATAGATAATTTACACTGCATCTTAGAACTAAATAAAATATTAAAAGAAGATAATATAATTCAAAAATATATTAATGAAAATATTGATGAGAATATTGAAACGACATGTAAAAAATTAATTGATGTTTTGGAGAGAAATTTAAATAAAGAAATTTGTGAAACATTATCAAATAATAAATTTGAAATAAATTTCTTTAAATCTGGAATAAATATATTATTAGATAAAACATATAAAGATTTTAAAGATGTTGAGGAAGAACTTAATAATATTATAACTTCATTTTCAAAAATTATTCAAGACCGAGATTCAAAGGCAAAGGACCCTATAAAATTACATAGGACTGAGAAAAGCGGCATGTATTTATATGCAACAAACAAAAGATGTAAAATATTAGAAACTGGATTGGTAGAAAAAAAAGAAAAAAAATTTTTGAATATTAAGTTTACATCTGGAAGTGCGAATGGGACAAGTAATAAAAAAATTATGGGTTCTTGTATGACTGAGTTATATAATAAATATATTCAGAAACAAGATAATCTTAGTGAAGTATTGAAAAACGTTTATGCAAATTTCATAAGATCTCTTATAGAATATGATAATGAGATACAGAATTTAGTTTCATATGTATCTCATCTAGATATGTTAATTACAAAGGCATATATTAGTAAAAAATATAATTATTGTAAACCGCATATTGATAAAAAGGCTATAAAATCATTTTTTCAAGCAAAAAATATAAGACATCCAATAATTGAGAGTTTATTAATGTTAAATGGAAATGAAGTATATGTACCAAATGACATTGAATTAGGTGTAAAAACAAATGGTATGGTTATTTTTGGAACGAATGGAGTAGGTAAATCATCTATTAATAGATCTGTTGGAATTTCTATTATAATGGCACAATCGGGAATGTATGTTCCATGTAGTGAGTTTATTTATAAACCTTATACTTCTATTTATACTAGAATTCTAGGTAATGATAATATTTTTAAAGGTTTGAGTACATTTGCAGTTGAAATGTGTGAATTAGCCACTATTTTAAATAAGTGTGATAAAAATAGTTTAATTTTAGGAGATGAAGTTTGTTCTGGAACAGAAACATCAAGTGCTGTTTCTATATTTGCACAGACACTAATTGACTTACAAAAAATAAAAGCAACACATGTATTTGCTACACATTTTCATGAAATTACAAAAATGAGTGAGATAAAAAAATTAAAAAAATTAGATATTAAACATATGTCTGTTCAGTGCGATAATAATGGTGTTTTGCATTATACTAGAAAATTGGAAGACGGTTCTGGTGCTAAAATGTATGGTTTAGAAGTATGTAAATCTTTTCATTTTGAAGAAAGTTTTCTTGAAAAGGCACATGCTTTAAGAAGAAAATATGATAAAAAATCAACAAGCAAATTAAAATTAAAAAAATCAAGATATAATGCTAAAAAGTTGAAGGGGAATTGTGAATTTTGTAATGAGGAAGGAGTAGATATACATCATTTAGAACCACAAGAAAAGGCAGATGTTAATAACTATATTGGAAATTTTCATAAAAATCATCCTGCTAATTTAACAAATATATGTAAGAAATGTCATGATAAATATACAAAAAATAAAACTGTTCATAGAAAAACAAAAACCACGGAAGGATATAAATTAGTTCCTCAATAATTGCGTTATTTTAGGAATAAATTCATTATTATAATTTTTAGATATTTTATTTTTATCTAATTATAATTTATAATGGCAAGAAGAACAAGACATAGATCACGACGCCGCCGTAAAGGAGGCAAACTTCTTTCAAAAGCAGAAATGCAATCTATTGGTAATATGGCATCTAAAACTCAAAAAGATGCATTAGAAGTACAAAATAAAGCATCCAAGGCTATGCAAGATATTCAATCATTAAAAGCCAAATCATTGGGAAGTGGTGTTCCATCGCTTTGCAATAATCCTTTTATGAAAAATTCCAAAAAATGTCAAAAAGCATTGGGTGCCGCTAAAAGCGCTGCAGGTTCAGTAGCATCCTCCGCTGGAAGTGTTGCTAATAGCGCTAAGTCTTTAGAGAAAAAGATTGAACAAGGTGGATTAGCATCACCACATACAGGTGGTAAACGTAAACGCAGAAGAAAATCCCGCAAATCCAGACGTAAATCTCGCAAATCCAGACGTAAATCTCGCAAATCCAGACGCCGTTCTCGCAGACGCAGCAGACGTGGAGGAAGAAAATCTCGCAAATCTAGACGCCGTTCTCGCAGACGCAGCAGACGTGGAGGAAGAAAATCTCGCAAATCTCGCAGACGCCGCAGACGCAGCAGACGCTAATTTTATATAAATTTTTATAAATAAAGATAGTTTTTTCATAAATTTTAAAATCATTATTCATTATATATGAGTAATAATTTAGTAGGTTCAACATTAACATTTGTGTATGACAATATATTTGCTATATTTTTTGTTGTTGTAATATTCTCAGTATTAACAATTTACATTATAATTCATAATATATCATTTAAGGAAAAAAAATATACAGTAAATAAGGTTATTACTGTTGAAAAATTTACAACCAATGAATTAAAACAAAATTCAAGCGAAGATATGAGAAATGATAACTCTTGCAAAAAACTAAAATTTAAAGATGCATGTACTGCTTTAGGAAGTTGTGTTTGGGTTACAGCAAACCCATCGGGAAAATTAGTTGAAAAATGTGTTTCGGCTAATCCAAATATAGATAATACCGCTCCTGGTAGTGATGGTCCCGAAAAAAAATGCTTTAAAAATAAAGGAAAGTTGATTCCATGGGAACATTATTATTATTTAGATGGTAAAAATATTAAACAAAAACAAATAGGAGTAAACGTTTGTTAATTTTTTAAATATTTAGTTAAAATTATTTAAAAAATTAATAGAATAATTTATTACATGAAAAAAAACGTTAATAATGAAATTGCAATAGGTATAGATTTAGGTACAACTTATTCGTGTGTTGGAGTATGGAAAAATAATGGTGTGGAAATTATAGCCAATGATCAAGGTAATAGAACAACTCCATCATATGTAGCGTTTACTGATTCAGAAAGATTAATTGGTAATGCTGCAAAAAATCAAATCTCTATGAATCCTGAAAATACAGTTTTTGATGCAAAAAGATTAATTGGACGTAAATTTACTGATGATCAAATTAAGCAAGATATGAAACATTGGTCTTTTAATGTCTCTGGGGATAATAATGGAAGTCCTGTTATAAATGTAACTTATAAAGATGAAAAAAAAACCATGAAACCTGAGGAAATTTCTGCAATGATATTAACAAAAATGAAACAAATATCAGAAACATATCTTGGTAAGGTAGTAACTTCTGCAGTAATAACTGTACCTGCATATTTTAACGATGCACAAAGACAAGCCACCAAAGATGCGGGGGCGATAGCAGGTCTTAAGGTTTTAAGAATTATTAACGAACCTACCGCAGCAGCAATTGCATATGGATTAGATAAAGGAATGGATAAAGAGCAAAAAGTTCTAATTTTTGACTTAGGAGGAGGAACATTTGATGTATCACTTCTTTCTATTGATGAAGGTATATTTGAAGTTTTAGCAACTGCTGGTAATACACATTTAGGAGGAGAAGATTTTGATAATAGAATGGTTAATTATTTTATTGAAGAAGTAAAGAAAAAAAATCGTATAAATATTTCAAATAATAAAAGGGCCTTGAGAAAATTACGAACTGCTTGTGAGAGAGCAAAACGTACATTATCAACAAGTACACAGGCATTTATTGAAATCGATGGTTTAGTCGAGGGACAAGATTTTAGTTCTACCATTACACGGGCAAGATTTAATGATATAAATATGGACTATTTTAGAAAATGTATAGAACCGGTTGAAAAAGTATTGAAAGATTCTAAGATTAGTAAAAATAATGTAGATAAGATTGTATTAGTTGGGGGTTCTACTAGAATACCAAAAATACAGGAGATGTTATCGTCTTATTTTAATAATAAAGAATTATGTAAAGATATTAATCCTGATGAGGCTGTTGCTTATGGGGCAACTGTACAAGCAGCAATTTTATCTGGTATAAAATCAAGCAAGATTGACGATATGTTACTTTTAGATGTAGCACCATTATCTCTTGGAATTGAAACTGCTGGAGGCATTATGACAAATTTAATATCTAGAAATACGACTATTCCTACAAAAAAAAGTCAAACATTTTCAACATATGCTGATAATCAACCGGGTGTTTTAATTAAAGTTTTTGAAGGAGAGCGTAAATTTACAAAAGATAACAATTTATTAGGTAAATTTCAATTAGATGGTATTCCTCCTATGCCTAGAGGTGTACCTCAAATAGAAGTAACATATGATATAGATGCAAATGGTATATTAATAGTGTCAGCGGTTGAAAAAAGTACAGGAAAAGAACATAAAATAACAATTACAAATGATAAAAGTAGATTAAGTAATAAAGAAGTGGAAAAAATGATAGCAGAGGCTGAAAAGTTTAAAGAAGAAGATGAAAAAAATGCAGCAAAGATAGAATCAAAAAGTAAATTAGAAAATTATTGTTATTCATTAAAGAATTCAGTAAATGATGAAAAATTAAAAGATAAAATATATGAAGAAGATAAAACAACTATTTCTGAAACTATTGAATCAACATTGAATTGGTTAAATGAACATCAAAATGAAGAAAAAGAAATGTATGATGAAAAATATTCAGAAGTAGAAAAAATATTTACACCAATTATGACAAAAATTTATCAACAATCATCCCCCCAAGAATCAATGCCTAATGATAATAAAGAAAAAGAAGAAAAAGAAGAAGAATCAAATATAAGTATTGAAGAGGTAGATTAAAATTATACTTTAACCAATCCAATAAATTTATATTTAAGATAAAATTTATTTAAGATAAAATTTATTTAAGATAAAATTTATTTAAGATAAAATTGATTTAATCATAATATATATATATTTTATATATAATATGATTATTCCTATTAAATGCTTTACTTGTGGCAAACTATTGGCAGATAAATATCTTTACTATCAAAGTGAAGTTAGAAAAATAAAAATATCAAAAAATATAGATGAAGAAAAAGTTGTTTATTTAGATGAAAATAATTTAAAAAAAACTCCAGAAGGTACTGTTTTAGATAAAATAAAATTAACAAAAATGTGTTGTAGACGACATATGCTTACACATGTTGATATTGAATAATACAAATATAACGTTATAATTAAAGATTTAAATAATATTAAATAATATTAAATAATATTAAATAATATTAAATAATATTAAATTATTTAATATTAATAATTTTTATTTTTTTTAAATATTTATATTTTATATATGGCAAGAAAAACAAGAAATAGAAAAAGAAAAAAAAGAAAAACAAGAAATAAAAGAAGAATAACAAAAAAATACGCGTCGCGTAGAAAACTTAATTATTATAAAAAAAAATTTAGGAAATTTACAAAAAATTACAGAAAAACAAGAAAAATGAGAGGAGGTTCCAAATCTAATTTTTCTTATGGATGTAAATATCCTCAAAACATGGGTAAAATTATTACTGGATACTCTAATAATACCAATCCTTTTTTACCTGACCCTAATCCATTAAATTCTAATTTACGTTCTCATGTAGTCCCTCAAAAAGGAGGAGGTCTCATGAATGATTTTGGTTTAGGCGATTTATTATTAAATTATTATAAAGCCACTGATTTTGGTAAAAATATATGGCACAGATACAATGGTAATAAAAAATTAATGTCTGCAGAACCTACTCACCAACCAGAATTACGCAAAGATATCAAATACGAACATACTACAGCAGATGTTCCAAAATATTATGAAGTTTCAACAGGAAAAGCAGTACAAAATACATTAACTTCACAAAATCCAGCATCGTAAATATTTTGTTATCTTTTAATGTTTTTGAAACTTTTTTAAGAAAAAGGTTTTTTTTGAAAAAGATAATTTATTCTTTTATATTTCATTTATTATTATTATCAAAATATATAATAAATGAAACTATTTAATGTTTTCAAACAATTATGTACTCCAGCACAAATATATTTTGCTATATCATTTTTATCTATTTTAATGATGATGGTCCAAAATATTCAAGACCAAAACTCATATTGTTGTGGACTAATAAAAGAAAAAACACCAATAAACAATGTTATCTATTTTGTTTTCAAAATAGTCTATGTATTTGTTTGGACTTATTTACTTAATTTATTATGTAAAAAGGGCTATAAAACCATATCATGGGTAATTTTATTACTACCATTAATAGGTATGTTTATTTTAATTGGATTAGTGTTAATTTCTCTCCAACGACTTTAATTAATAATATATTGATTACTTTGTTTTAAAAAAATGATATCAATATATTATAAATGGACCATTCAAAAATATCTTGGAAAACCATAGATACTTTTTTTAAGGATAATGAACATATATTAGTTAAACACCATATAGATTCTTATAATAATTTTTTTTCATCTGGGATTCAGGAAATATTTAAAGATAGAAATCCTATACGATTTTTTAAAGAAATAGATCAAGAAACACAGGAATATAAATATGAATGTGAACTTTATTTAGGTGGAATTAATTGTGATAAAATTTATTACGGAAAACCTATCATTTATGATGAAACAGATGATGATATCTCTAGAGCACATTATATGTATCCAAACGAGGCCCGCCTTAGAAATATGACTTATGGATTTACGATTCATTACGATGTTGATGTAAAATTTAAAATACTTGTAGAAAAGAATGATGGTTCAACTGGAATGGAAAAGTTTCATATTCATGAAGAAACAATAGAGTTAGAAAAAATATATTTGGGAAGGTTTCCTATTATGCTTCAGTCAAATATGTGTATTTTAAAGGGATTAGAACCCAATTCTAGATTTTATATGGGAGAATGTAAAAACGACCCTGGAGGATATTTCATTATTGATGGAAAAGAAAAGGCTATTGTTTCTCAGGAAGGAAGAGCAAATAATATGCTTTATGTATTGAAAGATATAAATGAACTTTATTTATATAGTGCTGAAATTAAATCAGTCAGTGAAAATGCATCAAAACCTATTAGAACATTAGCAGTTAGAATGATAAAAGAACAACCCAGTAAAACAAATCATCAATTAGTTGTAAGTGTTCCTCAAGTAAGAAAACCTGTCCCTCTTTTTATTGTAATGAGAGCATTAGGTATTGTTTCAGATAAAGACATTATTAAAACTTGTTTATTAGACTTAAAAAAATATGAAAACTACATTGACTTATTTATACCTTCCGTTCATGATGCTGGAAATATTTTTACTCAAAAGGCAGCCCTTCTTTACATTGCAACGCTCACAAAAGGAAAAACACTTAATCATGTAATGAATATATTAACAGACTATTTTTTACCGCATATTGGAGAACGTAATTTTAAAACAAAATCCCTTTATTTGGGATATGTTGTTAAAAATTTATTAGATGTTCATTTGGGCGTTTCTTTACCTACAGACCGTGATAGTTATAAATTTAAACGAATAGAAGTATCCGGTATTTTATTAAAAAATTTATTTCGAGAATATTATAAAAAACAACAGGATAATATATTCTTAAAAATAGATAAAGAATATTTTTATAAACATAATCAAAGTTCTTATCAAGACTTAGATTTTATGAATTTAATTGTTGCAAATAAAGAAGCATTCTTTAAAGATAGAATTGTGGAAACTGGTTTTCGCAAGGCATTTAAAGGAGATTGGGGGTCAGAAGCACATACAAAAAGACCGGGAGTTGTTCAAGATCTAAATCGTTTATCTTTTTTTGGATTTTTATGTCAAATGAGAAAAACAAATTTACATATAGGTGCAGATGGGGCAAAAGTCATTGCACCTAGATTATTACATTCTACCCAATTTGGATTATTATGTCCTATTCATTCTCCAGATGGCGGTAATGTTGGACTTCATAAACATTTATCTACCTCAACTCATATTACAAATGGTTGTTCTGGATTACCCTATATAAATTATTTAAGAAATTTACAAAATAGTGGAATTAAATTATTAGAAGAATGTTCTGTAGATTATTTATCAAAATCAACAAAAATATTTGTTAATGGAAATTGGATTGGTTGTACACATAGTCCATTAAAAATTGTAACTATCATGAAACTCCATAGACGAAATAACATGATAGATATTTATACAAGTATTCATTTTAATATTAAAAAAAATGAAATAATTATTTGTAGTGATGCAGGAAGACCTATTAGACCACTTTTTTATATTATGGATGCACAATTAAGTTATGAACGAGAACAAATTCTTGAAAAGTATAATAATGAAATATCTTGGTTTGAAATAACTCGAGGTTTTAATGGAAATAAAAAAGAAAATAATTGTGAAATTATTACACCTAAACAGGTTGAAAGATTACAACAAAACTCTAGTATTGTTGAATTTATTGATACGCAAGAAGCAGAAGGTATAAAACTTGCTCATTCTTCATTAAATAAAGAGGATTATTTGAGAAATAGAATTACTCATTTTGAAATACACCCATCTCTTATATTGAGTTTCATGGCTAATATGACTATTTTTCCTGAAAATAATCCTTGTACTAGAAATGCATTCTCTTGTGGACAGGGAAAGCAAGGAGTTTCTCTTTATCATAGTAATTACCAAATACGACTGGACAAAACTGCATATGTTTTAAATAATGGACAAATACCTCTTACAAAAAGTAGATATTTACAATATTTAACCAATGAAGAACATCCTTATGGTGAAAATGCTATAGTGGCTATTATGTGTTATTCTGGATTTAATGTAGAAGATGCTGTTATTATAAATGAGGCTTCATTACAACGAGGACTTTTTAGAACTACATATTTTAATACATATGAAGCACATGAAGAGATTGAAAAAGTAGCAGGATTTAAAATACAAAATAAATTTATGAGCCATAAAGAAAATAATATTATAGGATTAAAACCGGGATATAGTTATGATTCATTGGATGAAAAATCAGGTTTAATCAAAGAAGAATCATTTGTTGATGAAAAAACAATTTTAATTGGGAAGGCTGCCAATAGTTTAACAAATATTGATACATTTATTGATTCTTCAGTTGGACCCAAAAAGGGTCAAGTAGGTATTGTAGATAAATCTTTTATGACAAGTGGACAAGAAGGAAAAAGAATTGCAAAGGTTAGAATTAGAGCGGAGAGAATTCCAAAAATAGGAGATAAATTTTGTTCTAGAGCAGGACAAAAAGGGACAATAGGAATTATTTTAAGAGAGCAAGATATGCCTTGTACTGCGGATGGTATCCGACCTGATATTATAGTAAATCCGCATGCTATGCCAAGTAGAATGACTATTGGACACTTGGTTGAAACACTTACAAGCAAAAGTGCTGCTATTTATGGTGGTTTTGCAGATTGTACTGCATTCCAAAATAAAGGTTCTAAACATGATGAGTTTGGAAAAATGTTATCAAAAGCAGGATATCATCCTTCAGGAAATGAGGTATTATACAATGGTATGACCGGAGAACAATTAGAGGCAGATATTTATTTTGGACCAACTTATTATTTGAGACTAAAACACATGCCAAAAGATAAAATTAATTATCGCGCACGTGGTCCTAGAAATGTTTTAACTAGACAAACAGTTCAAGGTAGAGCAAATAATGGAGGACTTAGAATAGGAGAAATGGACAGAGATTGCTTAATCGCTCATGGAATGGCATATTTCATTAATGAATCAATGATGGTAAGAGGTGATCAGTTTTATATGGCTATTTGTAATTTGACAGGATGTGTTGCTGTATATAATGAAGATAAGAACATTTTTTTAAGTCCACATGTAGATGGCCCATTGAAGTTTGTTGAAAATATTAATAGTGATATGAATATTGTAAATGTTAGCAGGTTTGGGAGAGATTTTAGTATAGTTAGAGTTCCATATGCATTTAAACTATTAATGCAAGAACTTACAACAATGAATGTTCAAATGAGAATTATTACTGATAAAAATGTAGACCAAATATTACCATTGTCTGAGGGTAATAGTATGGAAAAAATGACCGGTCTTTCTGTAAAAGAGATAAGTATACGTGTGAAGAAAAAACAACAATCAAAAATCTCTCCATCACTTGTAAAAGAAAAAACTCCTATAGAAGAAGAACCTGAAAAAGATATTTTAGAAACAATAGAAAAAGATGATGATCCAGAAGCGGTAGAATATGAAAGAAATGTTGAAACTCCTATGGAAATACCGCAAGATGGTGATGATGAAGAATTAGATTTAGATATGGAAGAAGAACGTGATTTCGAAAAGGATGCAATTGTAAATGTTGTGGGAGAAGGAGATACAAAGTTTAAAGTATTGGGTATTGATGAAGATGATGGTGAATATATGATACAAAATATGGAATCAAGTGAATTA
>JACKZZ010006260.1_pt1 | contig 26407 bp, 16 predicted proteins | sample 8027871 | NCBI WGS metagenome assembly JACKZZ01 (sample SAMN15724774, study PRJNA655200) | protist metagenome | isolation source: fluorescence activated cell sorting (FACS) single amplified genomes of... | place: USA: West Boothbay Harbor, Gulf of Maine | collected 2000-07-19 | reverse complement strand
TGGAAAACGAGGGAGGTAGGGAAATTTGGTCGTCGTTATTGGACTTAGGCGAAGCTGCGAAGGACAGTGCGAAATGGATCAAGAACAGATCAGGGTATTTGGATAAGATTGACTATGGTGAGCTTAAGGGGACGGTGTTGCGGAAATTGATCGATCTAATTTCAAATACCGATGACTACATCGATGTGCCGAACATCGTGCGGAAGAAGGCGGGGGAAGTGCTCGCGCAAATAAGCTGGGCGGAGTAATGTAAGTACTCAGTACAAATATTGTTGGACGTGGAGTGAAGTTGTTGTTGGGGGTTGGTGAAATAAGGAGCTGTTGTTGGGGGTTGGGAATAAAACGTTGTCGGGGCAACGGCCGCGGCCGTTCGCCGACAACAGTTGTGAACGTGTGAGTTAAAAGATAGATTCATTATGACCATTCAATAGCACCTTGCTATTGCGATGAAATTTCTTAATCGCTAATAACAGTCGTGTATAGCGCCTTGTTATATACCTTGCTACATGTGCATAGCACCTTGCTATGACACAGATTTTTTTACATAAAGGAAATTTTCAAATCATGAGGTATCATGTACTCAGAATGGTTAAAACAATGTATTTTTATTATGCCAAATATTCGCTAACATTAGTTTTTTGCACAATTTGGACAAATGAATCTATTCGAGTTCCGATCGAAGTTTCAAACCACGCAGTTAATATCAAAGTTTCATTCCGAAGTAAGTTAAAGGTTAAAAGGTCCGACTAAATGATTGCAATTTCCGGCAGCTGTCTATTGGCCGAAAGCTGTAAACAGTGATCGGTGGCTCGCGACTTGCGGGTTTGCGATTGGTGGCTTGCTGCAAACAAAACTGAACAGCGCGGCACTTCGCAGCCGAACAGTTTCGTAGACAAGTGCCGTAAACCAGGTGGCATAGCGACCGGCGACTCGCGACAATTAGCCAGTGGCCCCAACGAACGCAGACAGACGCATGAGCGCGAACAGAGGGCCTCGTCCTGTTTGTGCGGCCCCGACGAAACAAACAGAGAAGCGAGAACAAAGAAGCGGGAACAGTCTAGCTGCATTGCGGGAATGCATTCGTTCAAAGCAAAGCCTGTAGGTCAACACTGTAGCAAACATCTTTTCCGAACGCCTAGAATATCTAGTAAAAGATGGCTACGTAGAACCATGTTGTAACGCGCAGACTAGCGCTTTTTTCGTGTGCAATCAATAATTAGTCACCGCGGGTATTGCGCAACTTTGAACTCGAAGAGCAAAGCCATTCATTATAAAGCCTGGCAGATGTCAATGAAGATAAAGCTCTAGTTTCCAAAAAAAATTATGATAAAGCTTCTATGTCAGCTCTAAATTAGCAGTAATTTTCTTAGTGAAATCTATTGAGAGCGTCGGATGCATTTATTTCAAACTAAGCCGAACGTCACGACTCGTCCTCTTCAACAACAGTGATTTATTTGGATCCAGTTTCGGCCCCAAATACAGTGAAGTTTATAACCTCAATCGTTTAGCGAATATATCTACAATTTCTTAAATCTAAGGAGAACCTGCGACACAACCTGACCAAGTCAGTGGCTCCAACTTGTTGGCAACAATTTCGTTCGATTAGCACGATCTTTCGCAACATGAGTTTCTCGTCCCGCAACACTAAGGGGTCGCTCCTCCTCTTAACGGTTCCTTCAGTAAGAGCGGAGCAAGCTCTGAGTGAACAATGCTTTCTGAGTGGACAATGCAATCGGACTGAACAATGCGGGGGTTCAGTCATTGATTCGTCCTTTACTCCAAGTGAGTCCTTCTATCAGGTGGGGCTGCGAGCCGTAACTTCGCCACAAAACTTGCCAAAAGATATGGCTCCGACATGCGCAGCGCTCGCTTCGGAGCGGTACCCGTATCCTATTAAGCGTGGCGAACGGATCGGGTGGGACGCGGTCAATGGAACTTGGATCACTGATCCAGCCGATGAACTCGATGCCACGAAACTGTCGCCGCACGACTGGGACGAGAAATTCGAACCGCGGATCGGAATTTGGGGGTATAGCTTGACGGGTCGGAGTATATCTGCTACACAACCTGGTGTGGATTGTGTCAAGGTCAGTGAGGTCACAGACGGCGACGTCTCAAAGGCAGAAAAACTTCTACTCGACGACGTATTGGATCGTGTCGATGCTGGTGCGAAACTTTTTGACGAGCCACCAAACGGCCCGCAAGGCCTCTTCGGTCATGAGCTGGGCTTGATGGAACGCCTCTACAAGGACTACGTGAAATTCCCCTTGTTCAAAAAGTACAAGATGGTTTTTGAAGTTTTGGACCAGGCACGATTGTATTACATCCGAGGAGCAGTTTTGGACCAGGTGACTGGTACGGAGGAAAAATCGCATGCTATTCCTTGGCATCACGGATACGACAGAATGCTGCACAACTTTGACCAACTGCGCTGTCGCGCTCAAGCTGTGGCGAATTACGTGGGGGAGCTGAACCACCAGATGAAAAGCTCGGGCGCTTACGCGAAAAGGCATTCGTTGCCAGCAGAAGCAAAGCGCCTTTCGCTGGAATGGGCAAAAAAAAAGGGTCTTTTCTCTGGTGATGGGACGAATATGCAGAAAGTTGTTTGGGTTATCACAATTTGCATAAGCAACAGCTGGTACAAGTTAGCGCACACGCTGTTGATTTTGCTACAGGATTTTGACGAAGAGTCCGCCGCGGAAACATTTCTTCAAAACATGCAAGGCTTCCTGGGCGCCTTCCACGGTGACATCTTGGAGATCACCAAAGATGACACGAAGACAGCACCCACGTTCCCTATTAAGATTCAGCCTAAACCTGCGCAAAGTCCAACGCCCCTGAGTAAGCTTTTGGAGCTGTGGCAAGATAACAAAGATCGAGAGGATCGTTTCTGTACTGGGAAAAAGGCTCTTTCGAAAGTTGATCCCGAAAGTTTCAAAAACGTTCCGGATTCTCTATGCAAGGGTATCAGCGACTTGCAGAACGCTCTGAATTTGATGATTTGGGATGCCGCGGCGTTGTTTCAGCATATGGTTTCCCTGGTACAACCAACCGAAAATAACGTGCTGTTACCTAAGCAAACCATCCGCGACATGTACGCGACCGCCGCGGAGTTGAACGCAATCACGGATGAGTTGTCTGCAAATCTGAAAAAGCAACCCACGACGACAGCGTCGCACCGAATGGTAACGGTTGCGGACGAAAAGCTGGACTCGGGCACCGAAGCATTGGCCGAGAGTCACATTTGGAAACCGTCTCCACATGAGGAATATGCTAAATACTTCCATCCGCTCAATTTGTTTTCAAAACAGTATGGTCAACAGGAGGAGGACACATTTCCATCCTCGTAATGACGTGTTTGTTCACGTAGTGACGTGGATTAGATTTGTATGGCAGCACGTCCTTAAGTTGAGTGACTCAAGGAGGTGGCTGGTACGGATGGAACTTTGCTTCGAATAGACTCCCGGGTGACTGGTACGGATGAAGATTGTGGTTGGTTCTCTATTTAACTATAAATAGATCAACTCCAACAACAGAGAATCGGAAACGTTGATCAAACCAAGAGAGGTCGGGATAATTCAAGCCACGGAACATAGTATAAAAGAAAAACTAAAGTCACACATCAGTGTGAAGACAAAAGGATGTTGGAAAAGAGAAGTATCTTTGGGTAATTGTCCCAATTAAATTAAACTGGAAAGAGATATAAAGGACAGGACCGATATCATCTAGTACTCGAAAGAGGCGCCATCTTGCCATCTATATAGAAGCGGAACAACTATCAACTTCTACATATAATCCCGAGTCAGATCTTGGCCTAGGCCGCGCGGGTTCTGCCCCAACAATATTATAGTATCGCGAGTCTCTCGATCTATAAGAAAAGCTTGTGTCCGCTTTCGGGATTCATGATCTCCGACCCGGGGCCCAGTCATGTCTTCCGAAGCTTCGAAGTTTTCAGCACTCAGGGCTCAGGCGCGGAGAAGAAGATGGGAAGAAGTCTATTTTCCATCAAAGGTGGTGGTTTCTGCGAGTCCGTCGTCCTCAAGGCTCAAATACGAAACTTCTTGTTAGTCACAAGGTGTAGCCGAGAAGTCTTCTCCTCTTAAGACGTGTCCTGTTAGTCACAAGTTGTAGTCACAAGTTAGCACTTGCAGGAATCTAAGTATTATGATATTAATTTGGGCTAGTGAGCCCAATGTCCAGCACTTACAACCCTTAGGGTTACCCGGGCCTACACTGGGCGGATAAGTACAAGGCCACGACACAGCAGTGTAACAGCTCAAGTTGACAGTCAACATTTCAAATCTCAGATTTGACGAACTTTGTGATTGTATCGGAAATCTAAGGCCGCACTCCTTAAAAGTCCACGATGAAGTATGGATCGACATCCGACAACTGTACATATATAGGGAAAAAGAGACGCAAAGGAGACTCCTGAAGAGTAGGAGCAGTATCCGACAGAAATTGTTAGCAGGCAGAAGAGAATAATTGGCGCCAGTCTACGAATTAATTGTTGGCAACAACGATTTAATCTCTGTCGGATCGCGAGCGGTCTTATGTTATAAGGACAATTGTTTTGACCAGTTGGTCACATATTGTCATTGTCACGGTGGAATCTGGATGGTATTTTCAAGACGAGTCTTGATGGGTGTTCTCGGGTATGTAATATGTTTGATTCGGAGGGTGTTTGATTTTAACAATTTTTGGAATCTGATTCTGAGGGAAATGTGATTATTTTATTTGGAAATGAATTTGAAATGAAATCTGAGGGACCAGTTGAAACTGATGAGACCAAGCTGAATCTGACAAATTTTATTTTCTCACATGTGAACAGTGACAGATTAGAATAGTCCGCGTGGATTTTCAGAAACTGAGAAATTTAGAGCTATCTGTTATCGAAAAGAAGTTAATTGTGAGAGTCTGAAATGATGACCCGCATCAGATTCAATATGTCATTGCTTGCGCGAGTCGTCGCTCTTTTGAGCGGGTTGGTCAATGTTTCGGCTGAGACTCAAACTCAACCAGAGATTGAGTTTCCTCAGACTCCGACTGGGCTACCATTGGTCCAGAGACCGTCGGTCCAGGAGCCGCCTAACCAGAAACCAGCGATTGGCGACTTGCAAGAGGACCTATTAAAAGTCTATCAACAACTCGCATCGGAGTACGAGCAGAATTTGCTCGAGGACGATATTTCCGAAAACGGTAGTATGAGCACAACGCAAGAAATCGAGAGTTTTCGGATCGCAAATGAGAAAATGGTGAAAATGCTCGTGAAATCGCTCAGAGAAGATCGAGAAACAGTGGTTCCTAACGCTGAGTTCCCCAATCATCTAAGCGCAGCTGACTTTTTCGAATATACAAAGATTTTAACCGCGATCATTACCGAACTCGATGATCGTTCTCTCAAGTCTGCTGGGGGATCTGCAAGTGCAGACCCTGCAAGTGCAGACCCTGCAAGTGCAGACTCTGCAAGTGCAGACTCTGCAACTTTAATTGAAAACGTCAGTAACGACTTTGTGTCGAACTTGCAGGAAGGAGATTGGGAAGAAGTGAATTTTATCAGGAATACCTACGCTTCTTCATGCACATCGCAGGAATTCTACGACTTCTATCAGACGAATTTTGATCTTATACAAGATAGCTTGATACAAGATACCAATGGCAATCACGATTTTGATGCTGCGTGGGAAATCCTATAAAGCAACTCTTCGAAGGATACCCACTGTGACGAAATCCGCATGGGACTACTACATTCAATTCTACGAGCACGCACGAGAAATCCTACAACTTAGATAAACTCGGTGAGCAATTAAGTAATGAGGAGATCGACTTTTATGTGCCTCGTGTCGCAGCGGTAATGGAAAAAACCACCAACAGTCTCCAAAATTCGCCACTTTCATCAACATAAACAAGCCAACGGAACGGATGCCATCAACGAAGGAGTGGTTGCCATAGTCGTATGTAAGAGTTGCATCTAAGAATTAAATGTTTCTAGTGTTTGGTAATTCGGTACATGTCGAAAACCCTAAACTCATTTGGAAAACCCTAAGCTTCAGGCTGAAGTAAATCGGTATGTATTCAAAGTAATCGGTATGTATTCAAAGTAATCGATATGTACTCAAAGTAAATCGGTATGTATTCAAAGTAAATCGAGATGTATTCAAAGTAAATCGGTATGTATTCAAAGTAATCGATATGTACTCAAAGTAATCGATATGTATTCAAAGTAATCGATATGTATTCAAAGTAATCGATATGTACTCAAAGTAAATCGATATGTATTCAATAGGATTATAGAAGGGTGAGTATTGTATTCTGCAAAATTTTAAATTTCAAATTTGCGACAGTAGAAGCCGCAAGGGAAACGGGAAAATGCTTAAGGTCGATAGGAGCCCTGTGTGATCCGTTCGCGCGATAGGATCCTGTTCAACAGGATGGTATCGATGTTGCATTTTGAGCCAAAGAGATATGATTTATGCTTGTTCTTCGTCGCAGTTGTCATTGAGTTGATGTGGTTGACAATGAATTGCTTTGGTTGGATGGATGGATTTGTTGTGAATGAGAGTGATGGTTGTGCAATCCTGAATAAGAATCAGTTCTGAATAATTCAGTTTTCTCTTAGCTGTACTTCACTTTCCTGTTAGCTGTTGTTTGCAAAATGTCCCGTTTTCTGCGCTCAAACGCTATCATACACTCGATCGCTACAATAGCGAGTTTCCCGGATATCGTCGATGCCGGTGTATCAGTTCCACCTACCGCAGGTGCGAAGTCTGTCAAAGATTCAGTCAAAGACGACATCAAAGATGACGCCAATGATGGTGACGAAACTATCGATATCGATGAATATGGATCGACTGAAGATTCCAATGAAGATGATTTCTCTAGTATGTCCGAAGATGGCGAGAAATCTTCTTCCGAAAAAACGGCCGAAGATGAAAAAAAACTCGCCGCTGATAGAAAACGCCGTGCTAAATTCTACGATAAGGACGCGCCGAATGTCCTCATGCTCGGCGGTACCGGTGTAAAATCCCATCCGACGACCGAACTCTTCCTCAAAAAAAGATACAAAATCACAATGTTGAATCGCGGATTAATGTATTGGGATGCACCGCAAAGGTTAACGAGTAAGGTTTATCAGCATTGGAAATGTGATCGGGCGGAAAAACTTGCGAAATGTGACCCGTTGCAGGAATGGAAAAGTGAAGGCGATCCCGATGAGAATTATTTTGATCTATGCATAGATTTTTCTTCGCTAAAATGGATCGACTACGACGACGCTGTGAACGAATTGAAAGGAAGATGCAAATTCTACATCAACATCTCGTCGTTCACGGTGTATGACGTTGCAGGCGGATTGCCGAAGCAGAAATTGATAAACAAGCATGGGTTGAAAGAGACGGCGTATTTTGGATATTATTTGGATTATTGGTTTTTACTATTCAGGTTCGTGATTCCGAAACTTTATCTTAAAAAAAATTGAAACTTGTTTCCAAAACACATAAATGCAAGTTCATAACACTTCTTATGTATTGCCATTGTCATTGCCACTACCTCAAAACTAACAGCGCCAAGCGTCCTTCGAAGTCTATTTCTCCCACTGACCGCTACCAATTGCTGCAAGATTATCCGGTAGGAGACGAATTTATGAAACTCGAGGAATCTTTGAGTTTCATGTACGAAAAAAAGGGTGGCTGGCCGTATACAAATCTACGCGTCGGCAACGTTATCGGCGCCCGAGAGGCCGAAATTCGACAATGGTTCGCACAGGTCTGGATTCACGGACATTTACATTTAGGAATGCCGTTGCATGTCACGAGTTTGGAGAAGATTTCGTTTACCTACAACTACGATATAGCGCAAGCAATCTGGAAAGTGTGGGTTTTGTGGAACTCCGAAGATGAGGAAGATCGAAATAGCGTCTTAACGGAAGCCTTCAACATCGCATGTGAAGAGAGGTTTACGCAAAATGAGTGGTTATACGCGGTCGCGGAGGCGGTAGGTCTGAACAAACTGGAAACAACGGGCGCAACCTTGGCAAACCCGCCGAAAAACACCACGAACATGATAAAACTGTATCCGCAGAATAAGGATGGTATCATTGAGTAGGGTCTTGTTGACACTGATATTGTGGTTTCCTATTCTATTGTCAATTCATTCCGCAATTGGAATTTTTATCACTTCGCATCCTTTTCGATTCTATCCGTGTGACTCTCATTCCAGTCGCTTTTCCATCCTCAATCGTCGGATTTGCTTGATTGAATAACAACAATTCTAGGTCACAAATCCCCCAAATCAAACAATTCCAGGTCACACCATAAACGTGGACAAGGCGAAGAAAATCCTCAAACTCCGACCGACATCGCTATCCAAAGCAATCCGAGAGACCGCTCATTTTTATGAAAAAGCGATGACAGGGGACAGATTTCGGGCGCAGCGGTATATGGTCTTGGAACGGATTTCGGAAATGTTAAAGGATACGACGCTAGTCGATTGGGTACGGACGAAATACGATAAGATCAAAAAATACGACGAGTACGATGAGGACGATTACGAAGATGAACTGGATGAAAAATTTAGAAGGCTGGAGTTGTAATGCAGTCCTCAATGTAACGTTTGTCAACAAATGAATATCGTGCTGATTTGTCATGAAATGAACCGTAACTTCGTAGAAACCGATTTCGTAGAAACCGATTGGTGTGCTTTGGAAAAAATGAAAGTTTCGCCTAGTTGCGTGAGATTTTGTTCTGGTTGAGACTCTGTCCTGTGAGCGTTCGTATTTTTTCGGAGCGTGTCGTGGTAATGTGAGTTTTGAAAACTCAGTTTTCGAATCATGATGAGCTCTTCCTAACTGATTGAAAACAGGCTGCGGTTTGTCAAATTGATTACGGTGGAGTAGTCTCAGATTAGGGTGGAGTGGTCACACTGGAATAGTGTGTTTGTGTACATATCAGCAACGAGAAGTTGTAGATTTATTCGAGAGATCGTTTCGTAGTCGAGAGATTGTAGGCGTCAATTTATTCGTATAGAAATCGAACCTATCAAAATTGTAATAGCAAACGAAAAAAAGCCTATAGCATCATTTTTCCAAATACCTATTGCACTATTGCAGAGAACATTTTTCAATAAGGATTTAAGGATTTGCTTATCGAACAAATCAGATAATCTTTACACGTTTTCACAACTTTAGCTCAGACGGAAGCTCAGGAAGCAGCTTCAACTTAGAAGTCTCTAAGAAACATTCCCAGTCAGTGATTGAGTAATATCTTACCGTTTAACCGCGTGGTCAAAGTGTAGTAGTCTAAAAGTGAAGTCAAAGATTCGGAAGTAGCCCACAGCATCTATTCGAAAAAACATTGCTTTCAAATCAATCAATCCAAAATGTCCGACAGTGACGAAGAAGTTCTCTTTGAGAAGAAGGGTCTTTTCGAATACGAGGATCAGATACCTTATGAAAAACGCTTCGCAGAATCGCAGCGAATCCTCGAGAAGTATCCATCTAGGATACCACTAGTCTGCGAACGTATACCGGAACACATACAGAAAACCTCTTTGCCGACGCTGTCTAAGAAAAAATTCCTCGTCCCAGGCGCGATGACCTTAGCTCAATTCGCGCAAGTAGTCAAAAAACAGGTGGCGGACGAATTAGAGTCGGGGAAAGCCGGAGGCAATGGTAGTAGTGGTAGCGCCGGTTACGGAAGTGGTTACGGTGGTATGAGCAGTGGTAGGAAAAACGCAGAGACGAAAGCCTTGTATTTTTCATTGCGGAGTAGAAGGTCACCGGCGATGACGAAGACATTGGATGAGATATACCACGGGTCGAAGGATGGAGACGGGTTTCTGTACCTCCATTTCTGCGAAGAGAACGTTTTTGGGATGAAGTTGGACGCCGATTCAACGTGTATTTGCGCATGAATGTGCGAATTGTCTATAGAATGTTTTGCCATTTTGGATTAGTGTCTAAAAATATTTTTGCCTTATATGCTGCGGGTGATGCGCATGCACTGTGATAGTCCATGCTTAGCATAATGCACGGATGCAGACTGATAGTTTCGTGTCGCGAGGTGACACTATGTCAGATGGCTAAGATCGCCGACCACACGGAAGCTAGAATTTATTCACAATTGATCTCTCCTGGGATGTACAAAGGACTGTGCGCGGATTTGCACATTGTGGTTGAAGTTCAGTTGTTCGGCGTGGAAGACAAAGTTTTGCACGTGATACGGCCCTGGAGGCATTTTTGACTACATCTTTTTGCAGTTTGGAGTATTTTAGCAAACGTTTTTCGCAGTTTCGTATCGCTAGAGAGCACAATCTGCATCAATAGAGAGCGCATAGTAGAGACCACACAATTTCAGATTGAGCACATTTTTTATCCAGCCAGCGAATTTTTTAGAGAGTCTGCATCGGATCGCACCAATGATACGGATTTGCACCATTTTTCTATAGGTGGAACCGCAAATTTGAAATTTGCTGAAAGGGTTTACTGTTTTTTCTCAACTTTATACTGTAAATCCATTTGCTCAGGGAGTTTTTTGTCAGACTCAAATTTGTACATCATTCATTGTCAATTGTAGTTTTGATTTCACACTATGACACGCGGCAACCAACGTGATAAGGATCGGGCGAAGGCACAAGCCCGTGCGGCTGCCAACAACAAAGGTGGTAACTCTACATCGCTTGGTGAGAAGGAAAAGCAAGCTGAGGCAATGAGGGAAAAGCAGAGACTGGCTGAGGAAAGGAAGAAGGCCGAAGCAGCTAATCAATCAGCTAGTGGTGGTGGTGGCAACATGTCAGCAGCAGCCTATATGGGAACCGGGAAGAAGAAATAGCATAGAACGAGTGTGTGTCGGAATGGTGCCATTAACATTCAAAATGTTACATGGAAACCAATTTCACATACTTCAGTCAGTCGGACTGAGTTTTGAGTTTTTTTCAGAAACGGTACCTGACGTAGTCACCAGATAGTCTGACGTAGTGACCAGATAGTCTGACGTAGTCACCAAAGACCTCACAATGTATTCTATTTTCGTTCGAAAATGTCTCGTCGCCGGCGAATCGAGACGATTGCTAGACTATAGAAAACTGCTAGACTTTCTGTTTTGATTGTTGGAAATTCTTCGCTGTTCGTCGTTTTTCTTGTGTCGTATCTTTTGTGTCGTGTTTTGTTGTGCACCTGGAACGTTAGATAGTGAGGCGAGACAAGATATGAGACGAGCCCGAATTTGTTGTGTGCTGTTGTCAGACACACGGAGTTCAGTTGTCGGTGCAAACTTTTTATGTCAGTTGATGAAAGAGAGTTACTATCGAAGTGAAATCGATTTTCACGAGTGAATGTTGTTGAGAAAACGAAATATGAGGAACCAAACGAGGCAGGAGATTTGAGGAGAAATTTCTAGAGATTCCCGTTCTATATACCAGTTCAGCTTCTAGCTTAGCTCAAGACGTAGCTTAGCATTTAACGAAGAGATCAAGAGACTTTAAGATTCTTTTGTTAAACGAATCGCTTTACACAAGTTCCGTTGATAGCTGTTGGTTTTTGAACGAGCCGCTTAACAGTAGTAACCGTTTTATTCTTTCAGAGACACGTACTTTTCAGAGACACGTGTCACGCTACTTTGACGAAAGTGTCTGTCGGTGATCAGGTTCATCACCAAATTTAATCCATAAAAAATGGTCTGATTGCTATTCGGCCTGATCGAGACTGGGATCAGGAAACTCGTTGGGGAAGAAGAGCCTAAGATAGGCGGCTGAGGTTTATCGAATCGCGCCGATCGTGGTGCGAGCCGAGCTGAGAAACAAAGGCGCTTGTCTGAACGGCAAGAACGATTTGAAAGACAACTGGCTGATGATCCTGGATCCAATCCGAACGGATCCAATCCGAACGGATCCAATCCGAACGGTAATCCGACCTACGACAGTCCGTATCCACGCAATTCTTCGGGTATGAATCAATACTACGAGAATCAGTATGGATCATATGTGAATCGTCCTCCCAATGGATACAACAGTGGGAATGGAAACTATCGGCACTCATCAGGTAACGGTATCAACGTTGGAAGTCCGACGAAGCGATCATCCGGTCGGTACGATATAACATCGGGGAACGATGGCGGTGGCGGTACCTATGGTGGTCAAAACGGCAGCTATGGTGGGCAGAGACGTTCTTTCTCCGGACAGCCTTATCGGATGGAGCAGAAGCAGTTCGTCAGTCTGGAAGAGCAGAGTACCGATGCGGAGAAGTACTCCATTGGGACAAGGAGTGCGAGGTCGTGAGAGATAATTCCTGTTCTTGCAACGAACAACCTTGCACAGCATGGAATTCGTGTATTTCAGTCGCAGAATACAGCTTTGACAAACATCAGGTTCTTACGTCGGGCATTACGACGTTAGTATTCAAAAGTCCAGCTTCTTTATGTAGGGCATTACGACTGTTTCGTTATACTGTCTTCGGACAGTATCTGTGTTTACGAATAGTGAAGCTTTTGTCTCTGTCATGGATTTTGATCGTCGAGTAGTAAGACCTTAATTGGACCAAGTCTAAGCAAGGTCCCTCGATAGATTGGGCCAAGATATGAGTGGAGGCTGATATATTATGCGAGATATGAATGTCCTACGTGTGAAGCTATGGCAATAGGCTAACGGCCGTAGCCTATTGTCGTACAAGATGCCTTTTGTTTAGTCGAGTCTTCGGTGACCAATTTGGTCGACAATTTTTGATCAAGAAAGAAACACACATTTTTATCGAATAGAAATGCACACGAGAATGTAAAAAGTTTTCCTTTTTTCGAAGCTGTAAAACTCCACGATGGAGACTCTACATCTTGAAGTGCCACGTTGTTCGACGGATTTTTCAGACCGGAATTTTTGAACCTGATGATGATTTCGATTTTTTCTCAAGGGTAACTTTCACCGATGCCTTGAAACTCTCTCAATAGGTTTCTTGCCTTTTGATTGTGAGACGTGCGTTTCTATTGAGATTGAATCCATCACTTATTCGCAGTAGTAGTAGAATTGCATGGAAAGACGTTCGTCGTCGTCATTCGTGAGAAGTGTCACTAATATGATTACGTCGTCATACATGTTTCCTCCTCTCATTTCTCTCATTCGGACTAATCCCACGGGTGCATCCTTCTAGTGCAGGAAAGCGGTCGTTTTCTCTCTTGGTCCTGGCAAGACATAGTCGAGGATCAAGAACGTCATCAGCGCCGGCGAGATCGTTTGAAAGATTCCGACGAGCTTGGCTTGGTTGAAAGCCAACGCCGACAGAGGGCGCAATGGAAGAAATGTCAGCGGCAAAAATCAGCAAACCGTTCGCTCCTCGATCGAGCTACGACGAGGAACAAAACGAGACGCTGGTAAAAGTATCCGATCAAGGAGTGTCCCCTCTTCTACTTTACAGCAGTGTCGCGGATGAACTTAAAGATTGCGTTGCTTCGGTTTCCGAATCGGAAGAAAACGGCAAGCCAAAGGAAGCCCTTCAGCTCGCCCATTTCTACGTCGGCGACACGATCCCATCGGACAAACTCCATCAACACAAAAGCGAAGCAACAACGCTGGCTCAAGCTGACGCCAGCAAATTGTTCATTATCATGAGCTGCTCAAAAGAAGCAGCTCATGATAAAGTCGGCGTGAACAATTTCGACTTAGCGGAGTTCGAAGCTTTCGAACGACAAGACCGCATCGTGCAATTATCAGGACACATCTTCAAGGACACTAGCGTAGTGAAGGAATACAGCGATTGCGTGAAGAATGACGTTCGAAATACGTTTCGAACGAAAGGACGTCTGCGTGGACGTGCAGCAGCCGCAGGGCAACTCCCAGGGACATCGCAGCGGTTTGCAATGTGCTCTCGTTTACCTCGCTCCGATAGTATGGCCCATTACGACATCTGGACTTATGCTGTGGGGGTCGAACGTCTCCAACATGTCGGTGGAAGTTTCGTAAGTCGTGACGCAAGTAGTAGCTCATTATCAACGGTCGCGGCCGGCCTCGGAACTGAGTCCGCGGTCTCTAGTTTCGAAGTTCAGCATGACGAGAACTCCCGAACTATGCAGAACTTTTATAGCGGAATCAGCGGAACAAAGGGAACCATGGAGGAGATCATATTTCGCAAAAATATGGAGGAAACTGGTAAGCTTTCGTTGAGCGAAAGCAAACAAGCCGACTACAACCTCGAAGGTCAAGGATATAAAAATGACGATTTTCTCGTATCTCATGCGAGAATCATATGGACCTCGGGAGGCAGCGCCTCAAGTCGCACGACAGGCGCGCAGGGTCATCTAGTGATGTGTCATCAGAACCTCGCGGATTCCGACAACATCGACCTAATGATGTCAGATCACGATTTTCATGTGAACGTGCTGGTCCCAACGAATGCGACGGAGACTCCTATCAGCTACGGGTCTTTTAGAGATCGAGATCGATTTCGCAAACGGGGCAGGGAAGCGAAAATGTTTGTGGAAACGATAGAGACTGAACAGGAGTTCATGGATTTGACGACGAAGCAGCGTTACGTCCATGTGGTCTTGTGTCATATCGTCTACTTCGTCGGCTCAATTAGGTGTCCGATTGATGAACTTTGGACGAGCATACCGCAAAATACTTCGTCCGACAGCAGCTGCGCCCGAGTCGTAGTACCCTTAGTAGCTGACACACCTGGTTCTCCAAGAAAGTTACTTAATGATCTTTCAGGTCTGATGCGTTTTCCGCTTTCGTCGAACGAGCCACGATTTAACGGATCAATAGCATGATGAGCCCTAGCAGGCTCTACTGCAGTAACCTGTCCGGGCTTGAGAGCAGAAGTAAGAGCCTGTGCGGACATTGCTTTTGTTTGTTCCGCCGTTTGATGGAGCGCCGTTTGCTGGACGGGCCACGCGGTCTCTGACGTCAGAAGAGCCCCGTTTTCTCCATCAGAAATAATTTCAACGGTTGTGTGCATGGGTTGATTTTCTTGATCACGAGATTCCACGACTGTGTGCATTAAATAAAGAAGAGGCGGTACTTCTTTTAAACCACTGTCCGGGAAGTTATTTAACAGCTTTTGATCAAACGGGCGACTGGTCAACGTCTTTTTTATTATTTTTAGCACTTTCTTGCGTCTAGCTATTCCCTTGGATGCAAGGCTCTTGATCAAATTATGCGCAATTTTGGACGCGATCTCCAAATAAGCGCTCCACAATTTCGTAAGTTTTCCAAGATCATAATTTTTTGAGATAAATTTTGGCAATTTTTGATTATCATGTTCAGTCTGCATTTTCTCCTGTCCCGCAGTTTTTGTCATCTGTACAATGTAAACCTCTTTCTGCAGCATGTGCAATTTCCTCTGTATATTTAAAAACAATAGAATGGAAATCTTACTGCTCGCCGAATCCAAGAGACGCGCTGTTTTTATATAAAATCTGTGCCCTGCTGCCGATTTTTCTTGCGTGGTTAATTGTTTTCGCGTGGCATCGGCACTCATCGTGCTACCCGGAGCATTCGCCAGTTTGATCAGAGCTTCGGTACTGGCCAAAGCCACCCCAGGATTGGGCGATGTCACGCCCAAATTCAAAAGATTGCAGAATGCGAGCAGAGTTGGATCTTTTGCGATTCGAAGTTTCTGTCGCTTTCTCAATTTGAAGCTATCCGACTTTGTCACGTCCGCGAGCTCTATTTTCGGACCACGACTTTTATCACCATCTCTCCTCAATAGAAACGAGAATTGGACAGGGTCGTATTTTGAAAGGTAACTGCAATCCGTCCACACTCCATCTTCCTTATCTTCGAAGATTTCGAAACTTAACTTATTATAATAAGACATGCTTGACGCTTTTTTATTTGCCTCTGCAACAGCGCGAGTGTAGTAAAGTGAACTACGCGTAACCAAAGGCTCGACCCACTTCGCCATTTGTTTCGCAGCAACCACGCTCTGCATGGCGAAAAGATTACGCTCACGGAACGAGAGATTGGATTGGATTGGATTGGAAACTCCCCCGTTTACTAAAGTCTTAGTATTATTGGTGTCATTTTCGTAAGTCTTAGAAGTATTAGGTTTTTCGTTAGTATTATGATCAGGTTTTTCGTGGACCTCGTCATCATGATCGTGATCTGAGCTCGCGGTCACTTCAAGGTCAAAAGCCTTCCCTTCCAATCGCAAGGTTAAGAGCTTGACCACTTTTAGTGCCCGTTCGGATCCTTGTGCCGTCGAGTCTATGTAGCTCCGCTTGAGATGTAGCTCCGCCTCTCGTTTTTCTTCTTCGGACGAGACGCCCAGTTTCAACATTTCATTAAACATAAGGGTGTCTATGTGTTTCGCGGTCACTGCTGATGCAGCTAAGGTGCTCACGTAGGAGACGATGGCGGGTGCTTGTCGACATAATAAAATTTGAACATTGGGACCCAAACTCACGGCCCCCGAATTCGCGGTGTGATTTTGGGAACCGAAAAAAGACCGAATTCGCTGGGTCACCGAACTACGCTCCCGTTGTCCGTTTTTAACTTTTCCATCCGTGGGACTATCCTCAGAAGCATCATCCGAAGAATTCTTGGTCGCGATTACGCGTTCCTTAAAGAACAACATCGCGGAAATTTCCGCGACTGCAAGCATCAGGGCGTCGTTCTTCTGATCACGTTGCTCAACTTCTTTTCTCGCATCATTCACGCTACCATGCTTGTCCTCCGTTGTAGCGTTTTGTGAAGCGAAAAGATCGCTATCAAAATCCGAATTCGGTTTTTTTGCAGCCTCTTCTTTTGGCAACTGCTGCGCGGCAGAGGCTTCTTCTTTTGACGGCTGCTGTTCCGCGGCAGCAGGTGTGGTGGCAGAAGAGTCACTATTTTCGACATTCGATCCCGGACCATAGTAGGGCTTTTCATCCGGTGCAAATTTCCAGCAGTGGGCGAATCTTATATTCTTATTATGAAATTCGATGAGTTCTTTTATCATTTCATCCGATACGAGTGTAGGTAGTGCGCGGAGACCGGCTTTTAGTAATTGCAACAACTCTGTCTCCAACAGGGAGTAGATTTCCGAGAGATAGTTTGCGCTCCCCACCAAAGGGGCTGACTGCGTGCTTAGCTCGACCGGGCTTAGGAGTTTCTTGGGGGTTCCACTCCATCGCTCCGGACGTTCCCCTTCGCGAAGCGGTTCTTCGCTCTCTTTCGTCAATTCGACTTTCGTCAACTCATAGTTTCTCCTGTCAAAGCACCGGGCAGACATCACCAACTTTAGGAGATCGTGAGCATCGATGATAGGTTCTCGGGTTCTAGCGTTTTGCTGATTGAAATTGAGTACAGTTGAAGAGGCCTTTGGTATTGCATTTTGCGACTCATTCACATAATCCTGAACTTCAGCCGGCGCCGACGCTGTCAGATTAGGTGGATTAGAAGATGCATTTAAATCTTCAACAGGAGCTGGTGGAGCCGACGCTGTCAGATTAGGGATTGCGTTCGAAGCCGGTTGTTGCGCTTGATCGAAGCCGGGAGTCGGACCCGCAGCACCGGAAAATGTTTTTCTCCATTTCTCAGACACTTTGTCCCACGTGTGTTTCGCTTTCTCTTTCACAGCGCGAGCAACTTTATGCAGCCGACTCGAAACCTCATCTTCTATATCATGCAATTCGTCCAAGAGCGATTTCTGTGCGCCTGTGGCTTTGATCGCCGCGTTCGTTTCTGCGTTTAGCAGCGCGGTTAAAGCTTTCACGCGATTACGGTTCGCTTCGATCTCATTCACTAACAACTTAATCGCGATCAATTTTTTAGCAGCTGGCATCCTTTGCCCCGAGTTTTCGTCATACAAATTCGCTAACGTTTGATTAATGTCTTTGAATTCGGATGCGATCGTTGTGAACAGATGTTTCATTTGTTGAGACCAACTCCAGGTTGTCTTGCCTCCCGCTGTCTTGCCTCCCGCTGTCTTGCTTCCTCCCGAACCCGCGTTGAAGTTCATCCATTCCTTGAATTTCTGCGCGATCGTTTTCGAGACACGCTTCGCCGATTTCTTGAACGAATGCCAGGTGACGCCGGTGTATTTTGTCATCGTATGCTCCATAGCTTCTAAGGGGACGATGTCCGCTCTTAACTGTTGTTCAAAAGTGAGCACCGTTTGCCAGGTGTTTGACGCGTGCTTGAAAAGCTGAGAGTTCTCCATCGCTTTGTACCGCAGCTCGGCATCTTCCTTGGATGTTAACGAATCAGCGAGCTTCTGAAGGGTTTCTTTGGTTTTGGGATTAGATTCAAACTCAGATTCTAGACTCTCTGGCACCCCTTTCAAGAAAGGATAGGGATTTGGGCCGTTGATCAGATTGTTGAAATTTTGCGCTTGAGCTGCTTGCGCTTGAAGAGCTTGGGCTTGAGCTGCTTGAGCTTGAAGAGGTTGAGCTTGAACCTGCGGATTTGTTGCGTTACTGGTTGGGATCGCGATGTTGTTTGGATTTGTTCCGAATCCAGGACCAGTAGCCGATGTTGTTCCAAAGCCACTCGTCGGTGAACGACTGAAGGTAGCATTGGGCCATTTTGCTTGCAAAGAAGGCGATACAGTACCACGCGGAGATGGCGATACAGTACCACGAGGAGATGTGCCAGATGCCAATGGAGTTGCTGCCGGCTGCGGAATCGAGTTTCCAGTGTCACTGTAAAAAGCCGAAGCGCCCCGTGGTTGCAGAATAGAAGACGGCTGATCGTCGGGAGGTTTGTTATACGGGTTAGCCCTACGTGGTCCTGCCTCTTGGGGATACGGCGCAGCGTGGCGCTTTCCTTGCTCTGCGCTGCTCGCGTCACCAGGAACCGCGGGGCGGTCACCGCCGAAATTGTGGAGTCCGAGCGCGCTTGTAGCCTGGTTGAACCAGGAGCCTCCTTGTGAGGATCCTTGGCACGGATTCGGAACGGTTACGGCCCCAAACAGGACCCATACTTTGGTCGACATCTTTTGATTGATCTATTACTGATTTTGATCTCCAACAGGAGTCTTAGAATGGAATTCGTTTCACAGCGGAGTCTCAGAAACGTGAGTTTATTCTCCGAGATGCTTATTCTCCGAGATACTATCCCAGATAAGAACGAATAATTGACAATTTCACTAAATTTACTGATGATGGATGAATATTGACTAATGAAATTCGACTGACTATGCACAATCACTGACTATGCACAATAAACCGTAACGATGGTTGCATTGAATACACAAGGGACCGTTTCGTTGTATGCAACAGTTGAAACAGGTGTTGATGATGAATACTTTTATGTAAACGAACGGATTGAATTGAAGAATATTTTTATCGAGAAGTTAATTGAAGTTTATGAACTGAGAACTTAATATTAACGTCGTTAAGAAAGTTTTAGATGAGAATAATTCAAATTGAGAATCACAAACGAACTGTCATTTTGGAAATTTCGGAATTCAATTCTGTCACATGGACGCTGACAGCAATTACAATAGCATTTAATTTTAGAAAGTGGTCTACCTATTGTATTTAGAAGCTCAATCTAATTATTCAATCTAACTACTCGGCCTATGCGGTTCTATCATCGCTCTTCGTCTCGTTTAACCATAAATTATCGCTCACGGTGTTGCTCACATTAAAAACTGATTCATAACCATGATTGTTCTTCTACTTGCAAGCTAAAGTTAAATAGAAATCGCTCCGAAATAGCATGAAGTCCTACCTGTGCGAAATTGTACCAGAAGTTGCTTCAAAAATTTCAAAAGTTCATAGGATAATTTCGTATGCCTTAAGTTAGGATGGACCACTGTAGTACCACTGGCAATATTATCTTCTACATTAAGAAATAATCTTCTACATCTCTTCCCTTTCCGACCAGCTTCCTACAAATGAAATCATTCTTAGAATGGCATATGGCTCGACTCACTACTCGAGACCAACCTACTACTCGAGACCAACTTACTACTCGAGACCAACTTACTACTCGAGACCACTACTCGAGACCAAAATTAGCAATTACATATAGCAGCGCTATCAGACCACTATCCAATCTCCGGATTAAATCCAGATTTAAAGAATAGCGCAATACCGACTGATAACGCAAAAATTTTGAATGATTATTTGAGGCAATATACGAGTCTCGAAACTGCTATAATTAGTCTGTTAGACAATACGTGATTGTCTTGTGTACTGCATATGCAAGACATACTCCGGATGTGCAACATTCTTACGATTCACTAGCACCATTGCTACTGCAGTGATCAGCAAATGTAAAGATTGAGATATTGCCCGCAAGAGTGATTGCTCGAGCATATCATTACCCGAGATCGCGCATGAGATCCTTATCGGTACAAAATGTTCTCCACGCTGTGTGCCTGACTTTTTCGAGTAGAAGCGAAAAAGTTTCTCGATAGAGAGAGAGAGAGAGAGAGTATCCATCTTCGTTAAATGTCTGCTTGATTTTCATTTCCCAGGACCCAGGGGGTTGATTCCCTGCGATAATTTTGCTCCCAAGAGTCGATGCTCTCTCTCCAAATCATGATGCATACCTCGTTTTGGTGCACACCTCGTTTGCGTCATCATGTAGACATGCAGATAACCGCTTGCGTCGTTCAATGTGAATCGACACCGAGTTCAATGTGAACTCTAATTTTAGTTGAATGACAAAATTACTCATAGCAAGGTGCTATGATATTTCAAAAGATGCACAGCACAGAAATGTAACTGGCGAGACGCTATCACCATAGCAAGATGCTATGATGATTTTTTCCTCCCATTCGGCTATAGGAGTATACCTCCTATTTCGACTATAGGAGTCTGGAGTATACCTCCTATTATACCTCCTATCCGACTCCCCCACATTATAATCCTCCCTCTATTCCGATGCACACCATACTTCTATTCCGCCGCATACGAAATCTGCGCGACGACTTCCGATGCCTTTTTCCTCACGATGTTCGGAATATCAACATAGTTCTCCCTCTCCGAAATTAGTTCCACGAGTTTAGACAAGACCGTCACCTTTAATTCATGGTAGTCGATTTTGTCGGCGTATCCCGTCCAGGTTTTGAACTTCTTCATGGATTCGTTCGCTTCGTCGATGAAATCGAATGCCCTAACGGTTTTGTTACGACCTTCCCACTCTAACTCTTCATCTCGTTTTGCGTGTTCCCTTTCTTCCTCCTCTATCTCTTTCTGATGTTCAATTTTCTGAATTTTGTACTCCATCAAAGTGTTGCTCATGATGAAAGCGAGACATTTCAATGCTTGCATACGAACTGCCGTTTCCAATCCGCGCTCGCGCTTCTTCGATTCCGTTTTCTTTCTTGTTTTTAGAATCTTGATCTTCGACTCAAGTGTCATCCATTTTTGGATAATCGCTGGATTTGTGTTCGCGAGCTTGGCGAATCCCTGCTTAATGTTCTGTTGTACGTGGTTGATGCCGGCTTCTAAGCCGACAGCATCTTGTTTAACATCTCTCGTGATCTCGTTGATTTCATTTTGCAACGTGGTAGCCAAGTGCTCGTCGAGGACGCCGCTCTGGGACAAATCTCCCTCCGATACACCGGAATACTGAGCGAACGTTGCAGTTCTCGAAGTGGCGGCATTGGTGGAAATGGAGGCGCCGCTGTTGAGACTGGAGCCGCTGGTGCGTCCTCCGGTGTCAGATGCTGCACCAGAAGCTGCACCTGGAGCGCCAGTTGCTTCTGGTCCAGCACCTGCTTCTGTTCCAGATGGACCTCCGTTTCCAGTAGCAGCCCACTGTGCCTTAGTCGCTGCCATCCCAGCGTTCAGTTTATCTTCCGAGACGCCGAGCGCGCCCGCTGCAGCGCCCGTTAGCATCTGCGAACCCACCGACATAATGGAATTCTTAATTGCGTCCGCGGCTTCGCCCGCGCGTCGGGACAGTTCCTTCTGCGCCTCCGACGTGAACGGGTTTAAAAAGCCGAGTGCTTGTGCAGATTGAATTTCTGCGTATGCCGCTTCTCCGACCAATTTCTTCTGCTCTTCTTGGAGTTCGGAAATCTCGTGCTCGTACTTTTGCCGGTAGAGTTCAGGCATGATGTGCTGCAGAGATTCATGCATGTTCTGGAAGCGGGTTTGTCGTTCGGAAATGAAAGCCAAATTGTAGGCGGCGTTGGCGTATTGCTGGATCAAGCGCAGTTTCGCTTTCGCGTTCTTAACGCACTGGACGCAAGTGTCGTAATTTGCTTTTGCATTTGCCTTTCCTTCTGCGTTGTTGCTCTTCTGTACGAAGGAGTTTGCGTTGTTTCGTGCGAACGAATTGGCCGCTTCTCTTTGAGATTCCAAATTCCAATCCATCGCATCATTTTTAGGTGTATCAGAATGCGCAGCCTTCGCGGCCGCAATTTGGATTTTTTCGAGGTCAGCATCGAGCTTTTGCACGTCGTGAGCACCGATTTGGAGCATAGAAGCTGATTGTTGTGCCGACTGAGTTGGAGTGTGAGTCTGACCGATTTCGGTGAAAGCCGCCGTGAGTGGAGCTGCGTTGTCTAGACCCGCAGCAGCGCGAGCCTCCTTTAAAAGTGCCTGCGCATTTTTCGTTTTTTCCGCTTCAGCCTCATTCCATTTTGTTTTCGATCCCGTTCCGCCTTCCTCTGCGATATGGGACTTAACTTGCCCACTGCCTGACATAATGTCCACGTTGGAGTCCCACGCCGACGCCTTCGCCTCGATCTCGCCATCGCTCATGTGCAGAGCTAATAGTTTGGTTCGAGTTTTCTGCATCTTCCCGATTGCCCACTCTTTCGCGACTTGCAACACTTCCAAATATCGCTCCAAGTCGATGTTCGTCCTCAATAAGTCCTCAAACGAGTCGTTCTCGATCGTTTTTTTGTATTTGCCATGACGTTTCGCGATCCGTGCCTCCCGTAATTCTTTTTTCTCCGCTTTCTCCTCCTTTGCGCGCGCGGCTTCTTCAACGGACGACTCGGCCGCCCCCTCCTCCTTATTGCCGCCCACAGCCCCCACGCCAGCCATGTTGTCCTTAATCCTTTGCTTCTCGATATGCTCGCGCATCGCTTTGGACTCGCGGATTTTCGTCGATTCTTTCTCCGTGATAGAAACTTCCATGGCGAAAGTGTAACCTTCCCCTTCCGAGGGATCGTGACGCAATGTGCGTAGACCCTCGATTTCTTTACCGTAGCGTCTTAGAAATTTTACGACGGAGTACTTCGCAGCAGTTTCCGTCTCTTCATCCATGCTATGCAAGGCTTTGATTTTCGTCTTTCCTTCACTCGCATCAATAATACCCTGCGAAATATTCTTACCGTACTGTTCGCGCATATCTGCAGCATTCATGTTGGACGATTTTTGTGATAACAATTCTCCAATCGTAATCAAATGCGCAGGCGCACCGATCGCTGTGGATAATCCGGGTAGTCCAACCATCTGATCGAGATGGATTGCGGTCGCGAAATCGGATAACTTCGTTGCGAAATTCTTTAAAGAGGTGAGCATGTCATGAATACCCCAATCCGTTTTGACCATGGCCGCTCTTCCCACCGGGTGTCCGGGGATCTGCGTCTGCGAAGAAATAATTTCGAGTAATGCGGTGACAGTGTGGCGTAACTCTTCTTGCCCATGCGGTAAATGCGCGAGAAATTTCACGTTGGACACGCGATTAAACGATTGCGCAAGAGAAGGAACGACGCCACCAGTCGAGGCAGGGACCTCTGGGGCTGCGGCTGCTTGTCCAGCGGCTTTTGGATCTGCCTTTCCAGCGGCAGCATCTTTTCCATCCTTACCTTGAGCAGCTGCGTCGGCGCCTCCATTCGGATTCACGCCTTGCATTTCTTCCGTACAGATTTTACGCGAGCCTTTTCCACAGGATTTGACCCAAATGGTCAATTTCGTGGATTGGATAAATCGCGATATCAAGTTCGAGTTTTCATCTCTGCCCGGATTTACGGTTTGGATGATTTGAGTGGTCATGTCAGGCGCTTGTTCCGAAAATCCAACCATCATCTGCCAGAATGATTCTTTTAATTTGATATTTCTCAACCCCTTCAGCATCTGCACAGCATTTCTGAAGCAAACATCACGGATCTTGTAATCCGTCGTGAGCGACGTGTAATAGAAGAACAAACCGAGCGCACGACCCAAATGTGTGTGGTTGATGTCCACGCCGCCACCGTTCGCAACCGCCTTCTCTTTTTCGGATTCCTCGCCATCTTCACCGTGACCATCTTCGCCTTCTTCTTTGCCTTCGCCTTCTTTTCCTTTACCACCTTCGCCTCCTTCGGCGCCTTCTTCTCCTTCTCCTTCTTCCTTACCACCACCATCAATGTCATTTTCAAGTTCTTCGTTAACGTTTGCATCATGACCATACCTAGCTTTACCGTAGCCTTTCCAGATATGTTTCTTCAAATTCGCCATCTTTTCACCGGTCTTGAACAATAACCCCTTCGGAGGTCTGCCGTTATTTTCGGGCGCTTGCATGTCCTTAATCTTAGGAACGATGACTGCCCCCAGAAAATTGAATGCCGACAACATCGTACGCAAGACCTTCGCGCGGTAAAATGCATTAATTTTGTTCAATCGCAGATTCTGAGAGCTGCTGCCATCTGTAGTATGCTGCTGTTTTCCGAGCGTTGGTAATAGTGTTAGGAATCGAATCACCAATTCGAGCGACGTTTCATGATTCGGCGGCACGATAGCACGCGCCGTTTTCAACATGATATCGACCGGAAATTTCGAATCCTCCAAAAGCGCTCTCTGATCCTCGGTCATCACCGGACCCAATGAAACCGCGCTTTCATGTCCACCGGCGTTCTTTTCCGCTTGTTTCTCACGTTCTTCCGCGTCTTGAGCTCTTTCAAGCGCTTCGCGCTCGTTCCAATAGGCTTGACATTCGAGACTTAAGGCTGGCGCCGGTTTGAATTTGAGTTTTGGCATTAGGCGGACCAATTGACGCCTTGCCTGCTTTTCTATATCTTTCATGTATTTATCGTCCATAGTTTCCTCTTCCTCCTCTTCTTCTTCTGCGGAGTCAATTTCTGTCTGGGAAAAGTCTGTGCACGTATCTGTCTCCAGAGTGTCGACGTATTTCGCCTCTAATTCCTTCTCTTCTTTCTCGAAGTTAAGGATGCGGTCCATTAAGCCTGTCTTGAGGATGTTCTTCATGAAATAGGACGTGTCGTCGATCGAAACGGGAAGCTTGAGAAGATTGTTCGGATCGTTGCTAGTTTTAGAGGCGCCAGCGGCTGTAGTTGAGCCACTTTTTGGAGTCACCTCGCCACTGGATGCCGCAGTTGAAGTCTCACTATTTGCAACAGATGCGGTGCTGGGCGACTTTTTGATCACTGCCGTGTCATGCTCGCCTGCTGTCGTTTCATGCTCCCCGCCTGTTGTCGCAACGGTATCCGCTGTTCTCTCAAGAAACGCGGATTCCCCACCAGTTACTTCTGCAGTTCCTCCGTTTCCACCCGCAGCAGCTGCTTCCTCCTTCTTCTCCTTCGCAGCCTCGAACTCCTCTTTCGCCTTCTCCTCACCTTTCTCCACATCTTCCGTAGCTTCCTCGATATTTTCTGCCTCTTTTCTGGCCAAAATGTTTTGTTTCACCAATAAACCGAGTTTGTTCATGCTTTCTTGATAGGTCTTTTCATGACTATACGCAAACATGGCATTCAGCAAGTCCCAATCCCGTCCTTCGATCCATGTCGCCAAAAATTCCACAATCGCCTTCCTTCTTTTTTGTTGAAGATGGTTGTGCCATTGCGTCGCCCCCAATAATAAATCCAGAGAGTCTATGGATATTTTATTTTCTCTGATTAAGATATTCAAAAAGTAGAAGATTCCACGAGGGCTTGATTCAAGAGGCTGCGTGCCTTCTTTCTCGACCTGCGCTTTTTTCTCCAAATATTCTTTGAAAACTTGCGCCTTGTCCGAGAAATACGCCCGCACCGCTTTTCGACCTGAAGCATTCGACGAAGCGACCTTGGACAGAGCATTTAACAACGTAATTTGCAACCTGATCTTCGCTAAATACTTCCGAGCATTTGCTTTTAATTTTCTGTTATCCGCCTCACTGTTTTCTTTGACGTTTGAGCCTGCTACGTAGTATTCGGTTACTTCTTCGAGTGAGCGCATTTGCATGTGCAAAGCGATCAAATGGTCGAAGAAATGCGCGACGTATTCCTTCGAGTAGTCGTCTTTGATCTCGGCTTTTTCGTTCAGGATTTCGTTCGCTTCGAGTAGGATATCTTTTGCATTGGCGTCCTCGTACTTTTCGAGATTGCCGAACATCTCCTTCGCCTCTTTCTCCTCTTTCAGCTTTTTTTGCTCCTCGTCAAGCTCCTCTTTGGATTCTTCCATAGCGACTTCTGGTTTTTCATCTTTTCCGTCCTTCCCTGGACCTCCTGCTGCAGGAACTACAGTAGGTCGTGCAATTTCGTCATCGTCTTCGTCCTCATCCGATTCATCCATTCCATAGTGAGATTCACCTCGCTTCATCACTGTCCTTCCGCTCGACG
>JACKZZ010005386.1_pt1 | contig 26413 bp, 18 predicted proteins | sample 8027871 | NCBI WGS metagenome assembly JACKZZ01 (sample SAMN15724774, study PRJNA655200) | protist metagenome | isolation source: fluorescence activated cell sorting (FACS) single amplified genomes of... | place: USA: West Boothbay Harbor, Gulf of Maine | collected 2000-07-19 | reverse complement strand
TACAAGCACCTTGGGTCACGACCAAAGCGTAGTTGATGGAGAATCTCTTTCAATGGATGGGAAAGATGGTGAAGATTCTCTGGGCATTGATGATAATGCGGTACCAATGTTGACAAAGGCAGAGGACCAGTTCTTCGACGTTCTACGAATGCGTGGCATGGAAGTGCATACTGCGCAGCAACGTGCGGAAAATTTTGGGCGCCGTTTATGGACTGCTCGTCATTTTCGTAATGATCCAACATTGAACAAACTGACCACAATTACAATCATAGCTCCTCTCACAAGATGGCTTTTCCAAGCAATAAGCAAACGCCTCGTGAATCCTACTGCTACTGAGGATATAGGAGAAGAATTGTTGGAAAGTGCCCGTTTAAAGCGTATCACAGTCGATAAACTTACTCGCCGTAGTGTCGCAGAATTTGTACGTCGTGATGAATTCGTCAACTCACCACAATCATGGCATGGACAGCAAATCCTGTCACCAACAGAACGTATGGAAAAGAGAATGTATGGTGAAAAGATCCGCGCATTAACTGCTGCTGCCCAAGAGTCCCGTGATCAGGCACGTGAACTCCTCAAGGAGTTAATCCAAGAAGAAAAAAATGGCAAAATGTATCTACCACGTATGCAAATGTCTACGTTTGTTTGTAAAAATTTCAGACGCAAGGTGGCAGCCGCTCGGCATAAAGAGACCCTTCTAGAACGTATGGATATGGATGCCATTAAGCGCGCCCTATCTGGCGGTGATGCGAAAGTGAGTGAGCTCAGTGACGTGAGCATGGAGATAATCCGTGCATCTTTGGCTGGAAAGAAGGGCGATATTAACGATGAATTTACACTCGATAAAGTGATCGAAGCTGAATTAGCTAAGGCTTATCAACAGAAGAAGAAAATTTCATTACAGATGCCCTCATCCAAACCTGGAAGTCGTCCAAGTACTAGCCCAGCGAAAAATGCGTTGCGACCTGAGGCATTGTATTTGAAATCTCATGATGACTATCGTGCCACTTTGCAGGTGCCTTCCTTCAGACGAAGCACTGCCATCAACCCGTTGAACAGGTTGTCAAGCTCTAGTGTGACTCTCAATCCTACCCAAACTGTCGGTGAACGTACACTCTTGTCAACTAGTAGCGATAAGTTTCTTCGAAATAACGTAAATTCTAGTCCAGAGCAACTTAAAGGTAAGCAAGGATTGATGAAGAAGCTTATGTCGAAAAGTTTGGATTTAAGAGTCAAGGACTCGGCAGCAGCTGACATCGACCTAGCCGATCGTATTCTGGGTAGTTTGGATCTAGGAAGCATTCCTAGGAATAAATAAATATATGCATTATTGTAAATTTGATAATAATGGGAAAAAAACATTTTCCTTTCCACACACACTATCTTTTATACTACAACAACATATTTATTTTTATGAATAATATTACAAAAATTTTTACGTATTTGGACCCGGCCTCCAGCAAAAAGCTTTTGGCCTATTTTCACACAATGTCAGAACTTCAGCGCGTTCTTGCGCGACGACGAACTTTAAATGGAGAGTCTTCAACTCTAGTGAAGGAAATTCTTCATGAACACTCAACTGTGGAGCCCATAGCAGTGGATAACTCTGTAAATGAGGATTGTATCTCACAGCCATCATCAGCGGAGGTTGAGACTCTTCCTCCTCTTATTCAACATCAATATACAGCAGCAATGTCCAATCAAAAAATGTCAAAATTTCGAACACAACAGAAAGCATTGGTGCGTGAAGAAAATGATATAGTTCTTGATGATGATGTTGGGCCTCCGGAGATACCACAGACAAATGAGATTGTAGGTACAATAAGACAGACGACAGTAGAGCTTCTACAAGACTTAGCAGAAGATCAAGATTTGGGAACACCACAAAATGTTGATAAGTCTCACGCCGAGGTACCCAGTGCGATCCCAAAGGATGCTGAAAGCGAGCGGCATTCTAATGGAGATTTCGATGACTTCCTTGGATCCCTGAATGAGGACTTAAATGCTATCTTTAATGATAATGACGGAGAAGTAGATCTTTTAGCGGTTAATGTTCCCTCTCGAGGTCGCGCAGTGGAACATCATTCTGTTGAGTTCGGTTCCACTGATGCGTTCGACGCTGTGGATACACATCCTTCAGCTGCGCATGATGTAGGATACGCAATTGATATATCCACAAGCAATGGTAGGGGCTCGTATATCCCTTACCGGGGCACACTCTTCGACAATGACGACGAATATGGTCAACTGGATCCACTTGCTATTGCTGCCTCAAGTCCCCCCACATCCTCAGTCGGAGGTAGGAGACGGTTCAGCAGTCTAGGTAGTAGTCGACGTCTATCAGGTGGGTCGAATTTTGATTCATCTCCAGAACACATGCAAAGTATGTTTCATGAACTAGTAGAAGACACCATGATCGGGTCATCCGGTCTCGATCTAACTCTTAATGATAGTGGATTTGTTGATGGTCAGGATGGTTTGCAGGCGCTTGAGTCTTTGATGGGTGCAGCTCCTAAGATTGGTGCAAACTACTCTTATGCCCCTGCCGGCTCACTTTCTGAAGAGCACCTCGGTGCCGAAACAGATCTCCTAAAACCTATTCATGATAGGAAGAAGCGGATTTCGGCAGATGAAGTAGATGCCAACATTGATATTGAATTGCAACGCAATTTACGAATAGGTAGTCCTGACTCGGAGTCTTCAGTATTCACTGAAGTTCTGTCACCTGTAAAGCGCCCAGTGGTACTAAGCCCTTCTTCTTTAGAAATGGATTATGATGATTTCGCGCATAGGATGCTACTCCCCCAATGTGAAGATCTCCGAAGCGTAATTTCTAGATTCATCTGGTCTATTATCGGCCCTTCTGGTGACGGCAAGCCACCAAACACATTCCAAGAAATGCCACCTGGGTGCGCATTTGTTGGTGTTCAGGATCTTGATCGCCGCTGTTCCGATTTCTTTTCTGCCATGGACGGGCATTTTCGTTCACATCCCCGGTGGAAAGAGGAATCTGATGAAATTTTCACCAGCGTTAGAGATTGCCTTGAACAGCAATGTATGCAAAAGATAGCAGGGCTTGCTTACAATTATACAGCTAGTAGCTGTGCCACAGAAGATGCAATTATTTTTCGAAAGATTTGCTGTTTGCAGTTTCTCAAACCAGCGCATTTTGACATCGCCCCACCCCTCCAGAATGAGCAAATATGGGCTATTGCTGGTGCTGAGTTGGCAAAGATTAGCCATGCAATAACCCCAGCCGCTAAAAATGCATGCGTTGTTAAATGCTCTGCTGTCATATTTCGGGCCATGTCTCTCATCTCAAAACAGCTCAGTGGCGGCAAAGATGATGGTAGTTCGTGCGGAGCTGACGAATTTCTGCCACTTTTTATATGGGTGGTTTTACGAGCTAAGGTTCCACGACTATTGATTGACTGTGAGTACATCGAGATGTTCCTGAACCCGGAACGCCTCATGGGTAAAGACGGGTACTGCCTCATGAACTTACGGAGCGCTCTCATGTTTATCGGTGAGATCACTTCGAAGAGTGTCACCATGGATCCGAATGATTTCGACGCTGGTTGTGAGGCATTTGAAGCTTCGTATTCTCTTGAAGTATAGTCATTTTAGTGCCTTAACACCAGGTAAATTTAAAAAAGAAAACGGGAGTGATAGAACTCGTATATAGTGTAGAGATTATGCCTTTTATGTTCATTTGATATTATAAATGTTACATTTAAATTGTGATATTAGCAAGCAAGCTTTCGCCTACTGCCCCTTCTTGACTTCCGCATCGGCTGCCCTCCTCGCCGCAGTTGCACTGCTTTTCACTTGAGCGATGGCGTCCTTGAAGGAAGTAGGGTCATTTGGATCAATTGCAACCATACTCGGTCCAAGTGGACGTACATCCACTTTCGCGTCGCCTATTAACATCGATTGCCAAAACTGATTGCGGGCAGACGGGTTCTTTTTCAACAAGGTTAACCAGAGTCTTCGAGTCTCAGTTTCTGTATCAATCTGCCAATTACATTCACCTGGAATTACTTGGTCATAAAATTCCCCGTTTAAGTACTCTGTACCAGCAAAATCTACTGATAGGCGACTACCACGAACGTCAACTTTAATATCTTTGGAGCGAAGACCCTCTGGGAGAGGCATCCATACTTCCACTTCTGTCTTGCTTTGCTGCCAATCATACTTGTCTGTGCTACCCTTGAGAATTAGTGCTTCATCTAACTCCCTCCTCTGGTTAATTAATTGCTCATAATCAAAGTCATCATCGCCAAGACCCATTGCCTTCATTTGCTCTGGCGTCATTTCCTCTTCAGGAGGACTCTGAGGCATATCATGCTTACTATCTGCATAGAATATGAAAAAAACAAGGCCAGCGAGTGTCAATGTCACTAGGCCGTATCCAATGGCTACTGCTGATGTTTTACTCAACTCCATCTTTCGAATTTGACTAGAAATGTCTTGAATTGTTGGGACCCAGTCAAGGTACCGCGGAGTCCAACTAGAGGCCACTCTACCCATCGCTTTCGACACAGGCATCTTTCAAATATTGTGTATATTGTGATATATATTGTGATGTTAAAAAGTTAATTGCAACAATAAATCGATCACAAAGATTTACCAGGCGACAAAGTGGAAGAAAAAACTCAACTCGATCAGGTAGGCGGCAACTCGGAAGTCTGAATTGTTGGGATTATTACTGTTCTAATCATCACAAGATTGAACATGAGCAGCTGGAGCCGACTTAAGCATGGTCTTCTTCATACCAAAAAAGACACTGATAGTCAAAAAGACACTAACCGCAAGCAGACCGAGGCAGACCTTGTTGCATTGCTCATCGATGGTAATGTCCATGAGACTGAGATGCAGAACTTAAGCGATGGAGACTGGTTTATGGACCATGAAGTTAATGCTCTTCCTCGAGATGTACGTATGACCCATGCCTTATTGTATAGATCTTCTCTTCTTTTTATTCCATCAATCTCACTAACATTTCACTTTACAATCAAAAAAACTCTATTTTATATAGTTTGACGAGCTATTTAACAAATCGAATCAACTTGCTCATGATGAAATACAATCTGAAATACAATCTGAGCGACTCAACGCTGTTGGAGTACATGTGTCCCAGACCAATAGCCTAGCAATGTTGTCGCAGAAAGGAATCGATGCGGTCAAGCTCAAAGATGATATCGCATCGTTCGCACCTAGTGAAGCAAAAGGTCACAATATAGACCAAACCGCAGTAGATGCCTTTATCACAGAAATTACGGACGATCTAGTCTTTAACCAAATACATGACGCCACTGGCCGGCTTTACGGCTCTTTCGTGGAGCGTGCTGTTGCTGACGCCCACTCCACATGGGAGAAAAAAGAATGGGAACAATCACAGACACAATTCATGGATAGTTTAGGCCATAGGTCTCAAAAATGGAGAAACAGTGTCTCTTTAGCAACGAAAAAGAAGCAACTAGCGGAGATGGGAACCAGTGACCCCATCGACAATCGTGAGCGCGGTCGTTTTGTGGGTAATTTGTTTGTAGGTACTGGTGAGCCTGTGGCAGGAACAGCCCAAATCGCTAATGGCCCAGGTGGTGGTGTTCCGCCCAACGGTGCAGGTGCAACTGGAGCTATAGCAATAAAAGGACAAGGACAAGGCATGTATGGAATGCCTATGTCGAATTTCGCACGCAAGCACGCAGAGGTGGTGCGCAAAATTTCCTTATTTCAGCAAAGTGCGCAATTGAATCAAATGGGGATCCCTGGCATTGCAGCCAATGCTATGCGACCAGGTAAAGAAGTACAAGATATCGTCAGTGATGCAATCTACAAGGGCACAAACACAGATGTGGATAATATGACACAAAGGAATCTTGAAGAATATCAGGATATTATGCAACAAATATCTGAAATATGTGGAGAAAATAAGCGAGTCCCAATTCTTCCTGGTGTATTTTCATCTATTTGTTTCGAAAAGAAACCGTTAAATCCGAATAGCATCACAGCAGCGGAACGCAACGAGTTGATTCAGTATGCGCGGGTAATGCGTCGAACTCGACTTGAGCTAACTATGGGAAGTAAGCGACACCTGGAAACTCAGATGCGCACATATTGGGAAGACTTCGTTGTTTTCACCATTGAAAAAGGGAGATTAAGTTTACATCCACTTGTCCAGGGTCAAGGCGAATCAGGACGACAGAAACTTCGTGCGTATGTGCGCCTCAGAGAAAAATCTGCGGCAATGTATTATGGTGGTACCATATCTGACGAATCATTTCAAGTTCGCAGTCCACGTGACGGAGGTGCCACACCGGTGTGGTCGTACGTGTATCACTGTTTGCGTGTTGGTGACTTGGAGGGTGCGATTATGGAGTTGTTGATATGCCAGCAAGCAGGACTGCAAATCGAGTCAGATGTGACCGTAGTTTTGGAATTATTTCACAAAATGGTTCAAGGGTTGAATGATCAGACTAATGAGCCATTTGAAGTAAGAAACATCCAGTCACAAGTGCTGACCAATATAGAAATTCAAGAGCTAATAAATGCTATTGGAAAGTGTACGAGGCTTTATGATGATGAGATGAACAATCCGAATCCGTGTATGTATCGGATCTTTGTTTTGAATTTACTGTCATTGAGTGATGTAGACTTATATATAATAGCCGACGATAAAGGGGGCACTGTCGCAGCTGAAGTAGATGAGATTGAGCACTTTATGTGGGGCAAACTGTGGAGAATCCAGTGGAACGGAGTTTTAAAGGTTTGCTGTGATGTGAATAGTGTTATATCAGAAAACCCAGATAATGGTGAATTGCAACTTTATGATGAAATCTTGGAATATGGTGCGGACTACTTTTCGAACAGCCAAGATAATGATACTTTCACCCCGTATCCATATGCGAAGATATTGTTATGCTGTCAGCGGTTTGGTGATGCTGTGAACTATCTCTGGAGAAATGACCAAACTATCCCTGCAGTTCATCTTATGGTGGTATGTCTACATTACGGACTTATACTCCCGTTTCGGCCACTCAATGAAAATCCTCAGTTCACGCCCACAATTGCGCCATCCGTGTCGGCGTACGGCAACCCTGAACCCTCGAATATCATTAGTATGTACACGTCTATACCTTTTATGCTAGATTACCCGGAACAGACTGTGGACTATATCATGTGTATGAATACTCAGTGGAGAGAAGGTCTCGTGTTATTGAAAGATCAAATAGACAGTCGTGCCACCTTTTGGGCGGAGCTCGACGTTGATGCAGACAATCGCTTAACCAAAGAGTTCATACACCTATTCACTTCACTTGGTAAGCAAGAGTTAGTACAAGTTTGCGGCCAAGTTGATGCTAATGCATTTTCTCAAGCTGGAGCTGGTGGAGCTCCCGTTGTTAACAATAATATGGCAAGGTCTAAGGGTTACATCGACCTACACATCGCAGATGCAAACATGGTGGATGGCTTACTATCGAAAGCTGCTCATCACCTCTTAAACATTGAGCGCGATTCGCAAGGTGCCATATTTTTGTATAATTTGGGTGGGCAGTATGCTGATGTCATCGAAGAGTTGACAAATCAACTGGGCATGGTAATTCTGCCACCACACGCAGAAAGGGATTATTGGATGGAACAGGCGAGGACATTCTACGACTTTTATATCGTTAAGGGACTTGGGCCTGTTATTCAAGCTCTACAGAGGAGTAATAGATTAAATATACCTCAACATCTCAAGAGGGCTTTGGTGCTATGTGATTTTCACGACTGCCGCTGCGCTGGTCGCTTCCAGGACGCGCTAAAAGTATTGGACGCTGAAAACTTCTTACCAAGAAAGGATTCTGATGTGTATCTGTTTGCTAATCCACGAAACATACAGTTCCAACACGAAGCTGTACAAAAAGCTACTGACGATCTATTGCTCTGTGCCATGGAATGCATCAGACATTTGTACACTCAGCGCAAGAACACCGGAGCAGCTGCTGTCTCCGATGGTATTATGATGCAGTTACGTGAACGGGCGGAAGCTCTTGTCAGCTATAGTATAGCTATTGCCTCCATGTTGAGACCTGACACGCCCCAAAGGCTTAGTAGAGCAGAAAGCTTTCTATTATAGTGGTCACGGCCCTCACCAAATAGGGGTGGGGTCGAGGCTCGTATTACTGTTAATATAAACATGTTGTTCAATATATATACTCCTGTTAAACACATTCTACTCTATATAATGCTCAAGAAGCGGTGATTTCGAAAGGAGCGAAGCAGGATTCAGACATGGTAGATCTCCTTTGTGGTAATACTTCTGCAAAATGCTTACTTAATGTAGCATACTAAGAGACCCATCTCATATGAGGCCGGGTCACAGTTAGTCGTACGTGCCCAAGATTCTCAAACAAATCAAATTTTGGCCAGGCCGACAATATTACTCTTATCGCGTAGAATAGGTATTGGATCTCGAATAATTTTGAAGTAGCCAATAAATAGTGTGATGGAAGTGACACCTGGAGTTGCTACCGAAGCACAGCCCAGTATTGCTGCCTTTTTTGGTGCTCCCAAACCTTTCGACCCTTTGAACAAGGTATCACCTACAGGTGAGAAACCAGAGAAGAAGTCCACAATTGAGACCACTGTAGCTGCAATGGATGATAAAAAGCTTGACAGTATTGCTGAAGACAAATCTAATGTAAATTCTTATTTGAATGGTATGTGTAAATCATGATGAGCTATACTCTGCGCTAAATTGACCCTTGTGTGTTCCAATTATCACCACTCACTGTATAAAACTAACACTTCCTCTATATTTATTTCATGTGCTCAACTTTTTGTGGTAATGTATATTTGTATAAACTTGCAGTTACCGCAGTTACTCCTGCAGCTAAGGATTCCCATGGCTCTATGGACGATTCTGTGAACCGTCTTGTAAGCAGCGCTGGTAGTAGCTCACCAATAGCTGAAGAAGATTCCTGTGATGCTGGCGAGAATAGTGGCGATGATGAGTCTACAAAGGGTGGTAAGCCCAACACCCGTAAGCGTGTCGCACGAAAGGTCGCAGACAAGCCTGTTAAGGCCAAGAAGGAACCCACAAAGCGAGCACCTCGTAAAACTTCTACTACTTCAAAAGCAAAGAAAGCTTCTGAAAAAGTAGAAACTGAAGACATGGAAGTTGAAACCACATCTGATGAACATGACCCTATTAATTCTCAAAAAGATGAAAACCTCACGGAAACTGAGAACGTAGATGCCAGCAGCCCAGTCAAGGCTGATGCTACCACAGAGGGTGAGAAGCAAGTTGAAGCGAGTATTCAGTCGCCAAGTGCTACTTCTACAATAGAAGATACAAGCAGTAGTACTAAGAAGAAGAAAACCAAATCTGTGGCTCCCAAGAAAGCAGGAGCACCCACCTTCGAAGAGCTACCAGAGGAGACTCAAGCTCGTATAAATGATTGCTCTGGACAAATTGCTCAAGCTCTTCTAAATCTGCAAGAAGAAGAAGAAAGTAGTAGATCAAATGACGATGATGCAGAGACAGATGAGTCTGTAAATGCTTTTGTGCACATGGTTCAAAATGCTGACAACTATGTCTCCGAAACGCAGAATGCCATCTCAGCGGCTACTGCCAAAGCTATTGCATCTTCTGTATCTGAAGGTGAAATTCCTAAGACGGACATTGAAGTTGAGATCGTAATCGAATCTCCTGAGATTCGTCTTGAACACGCTATAAAATCTATCATAGCTAGGGCTACCGATGGTCGCAGTGATCCATTGCAAATGCTTTCTGTATCTGTATCATCTATTTTAGGTCGCGCACAGCAGCTACTAGATCACACTGTTTCTGAAGAAGATGCATCTGAATTAGTACTTACTTACCGTCAAATTTCTATGCTTGCTCTGGAAAACCTTTCAAATAACAGTGGTGGAGAGCTCGATGAGGAGATCAAGGGTCTGACTTGCCGCGAAGCGTATGGATCTAAAGTTGAAAAGGGAACGGATCCATACCAAGATGCAAGTGATATTGCTATGTGGCGTTGGGATGTAGTGAATACTAACAAGTACTTCAGTAAAGCAGGTCAAAATATCGCAAAAGAAGCCAAAACTAATCGCAGACGTTACGGCGCGCTAGTACGTGCACTGCTAAAACTTAGAGAACAGCTTGGTAAAACACTAGATATAGATGCTGCTAAGGTAGAATTATGTGAAAAGTCTGTAGCTAAGGCTAGTGCTGATATCAGTGCCGCTATTAAGCGCCGCAAGGATATCGAGCTGAAGAAGCAGGCTGCTGCTGAGGAGAAGGCTCGCAAAGACACTGAAAATGCCAAAAAGAAGAAATTAACTGATTTAGAAAAGGAGCAAGCAAAAGCAGCCAAAGAGGCCGAGACTTTGAAGAAAAAGAAAGAACAAGCTCGTGTTAAAGAAGAAGCTGCACGCCTCAAAGAGATCGCTAAACAGGAAGCTGCTGCAGAGAAAGTCCGTCTAGCTGAGGAGAAGGCTCTCGAAAAAGAGCGTAGTAAGAAGCTTAAAGAGGATGAAGAAGCAGCTAAAATTGCTAAAAACAAGAGTATGATGATGGGGTTCTTTGGTGCACCTGCTGTAGTTGCCACTCCAAGTAAATTTGGGCTCAAGCCTTTAGCAGCCAAGGCTACTACAGCAGAAGCCATGGAAGTAGTGAACGCCGAAACCGTTGTTGACCTTACTAACTCTCAAGGTAGTGCAGTAGTAGCACCATCTTCTAGTTCTAGTGTCTCGTCTCGCAATGTGATCTGTGCTTTCGATACTGATGCCTTCTTATCAAAGATGAGGTCAGGTATGACGTTGGACCAATGCGTTGCTGATAAGACTCGCATCGCAACACACGCACCTAGCGATTTGTTAGTTGATGGCTACTTGAAAACACGTCAAGAGGTCAAGCTTGAAGTAATGCAAACAAGTGCGACCTCCGGGTTTGGTCAAGAAGGTTATGCTGAGAAGACAGCTGTTTATGTAGATGGTTTCATGCGCACTTTCGCTTTCTGTGATGACTTCAATCGACCAGCATACTTCGGGACTCGTTCCAAGAAAAGCAATATAATTACAGGTCGTACTCCATTTGACAAAGATTACAAAGTAGTGAACTATGACTTCGATTCTGATGATGAGTATGATGACGAAGATGGAGAGGATATTGCAGACTCTGATGATGAAGATGATGGGGAAGGAAATGAACTAGAATACAATGAATTTTTCCGAGAAGACAATGATTTTGGTTCTGATGCTGATTCAGATGGTGAAGTTGTTGCAGCTGTAGCTATGAACAGTCGACAGGGGAAAGAGATGATCGGACCACGCTTCTTGCGCGATGAAAACGGACAATGGTGTCACAGGCTAGCAGGTAGTTCGAGCAGCAGTAGTAGTAATACTCTTAACGCTGATGGATCTGCATTCCGCCTTCTTCTTGTTGGAGAGGAAGAGAACACCACAGAATCTACATTCATGCGTGCTTGTACAGAAACTGAGAAAGACGTACAGCGTCTGCGCACTTATGGTACAGTATGCTTCGCTAATCCTGATGCGATGCCTTTCCTTGGCTGGAGCGAAGAGCAACCCAAACGGAATACAAAAGCTAAGAAAAGACAAGAAGAAGCTGATGCAGCCCGAGCTTTGGCCGAGGCAGCAAAAGCAGAGAAAAAGAAAGCTGCTGAACTAGCCAAAACGGAAAAGAGAGCTGCTGCTGAAGCTGCTAAGGCAGAAAAGAAAGCCAGAGCCCCATCAGCCCCCAAGGTTATGGACGAGGCACTCCTTCCTGCTCTCATTAAGCTTGTGCATGGTCGTAAAGATGGTACTGATAAGATTGTTGCGGAGTTTTGTGCAATGGACGGCCACAGCAAAGAAACTAAAGCCAATGTTACCCGTAAATTTAAAGAGATTGCTGGAAAAACGAAGTCTGAGGATGGCAATGGCACAGCTCGGTGGGTCGTATCTGCTAAGGTAATTGCTGATGCAGGCCTCACAATAGGTTCATTGGGAAATGCTGATGGGGAACAGGCAGATAAGACTGTAACTCCTATAACTTGGACGCCCAGAAAGGAAAAGCGTGCTCGATCTGAACTTCTAGAGAAAGCGGGTCCCCCGCCTAAGAGCGCCCGCTTGCGTGGTGACACTAGTGTCCTTGTGAAGGAGCTCGGACATGAATGGTGGCCTGACAAGGAAAACGGCGCAGCAAGACCAGAAAATATGGATTCTATGGAAATCGAATCCGAGCAAGTAAAGGAAATTGTCGCTGAAGAAGAGCCAGTGGTGGCTGCAGTCGCCGACGAAATGGTCGAGCTGTGAAGGAAGAGCTATGAAGGGGTAATAGCGTTTATTGTGTATCGACATTAATCACATACATACATTCCAAAAATACATTTCTTCTAAGTCTAATTTGAACGACAAGAGTCATTGAGGAGAACAATAGCTGTGCTGACAGCACAACCAAGACTGACGGATACCTGCTCAGTTGTACCGACGTATCTGGCGGCCAGGCCATTGTGCGACTCAGCGATTTCATGGGCTACAGCGCGATAAGAACTAGTAGTTAAATGGGCTCCAAGCCAACGCAAAAGAACAAAGCAGCAAACTAGAGCTTCAGGAGCCATGGATCCTCTGTAGTACATGTCGGGAGTGAACACTGCATGCATCATGACTAGGCTAAACATTGTAAACACGCAAGCACCTATTTGTGGTGGAAGCCGAAAGAATAGCGTCGATAAATCTCCGAGGACAATACCTGCAGCAGCTAACTGACTAGCAAACGCGAAATATTTACCAGCTTCTTCTGGATCAGGCGGGGATACATTAGCCATGGCCACGGGCATCAATGCAGACAGCATTCCCCAGCTGTTGAATGAGCACCAGCCCACTACGGCTGCCCTTGGAATTGTCTTAGCAACCCAAGCTGGGATCTGCTGTGGTACAAAAGGTAGCCAACACAATGGTGCTATCATTGGTACAAGCTCTTCCTCTGCTTGAGTTGCTAATTCGATGACATCCTTCAAGGCTTCAAGAGGCTCTGGTGCAGCAGACACACTGCCGTAGCCCGATTGGTCTTTAGCTTCGTGAACTTCAGGAAATTGGAAGCGATTTGTAGAGCTGCCTGTCCCTTGGAGCCGTCTTGTTGGGCTCATCGGCGAGTATAAGGCCCTTTCTACAGATATGAGGTGCTGGCTTCTGCTCCGAGTACGTGATGGAGTCGCCTGGTCATCCTGTTCAAGAGCATCATTTCTAATGTGATCGCTTCTCGTAGGTGAACCAGCAATTTCTAGGAGAACCATCGATGTTGGCGAGCTTCTTCCAATACGGCCTCCCTCTTCTTGCAGCAAATGCATAGTCTCCACCATTCCATTCGCACCCTCCTTCTGCAGAAGATCCGCGGCCTCTTCCTCCACACCCTTCAGCAGGCCTGCTTGGGCTGTATTGATGAAGTAAAAGGCTATGAGTGGTAGTATCAGAATACACCCAAAGATTGAAAGATACGTTTTAGTTGTAAATACTGCATGTTTTGAGTCAGGTTTTTGAATTGATGCCAAGAGCCCCGATGCGAGGATGAGGAACGACCCGCCAGAGCGACACGCGCTGATCAGTGCTCTTCTGTATTTTGTGAGGAATGGATTGACAACTACTGCAGAAAGACTGCCAGTTGCACCTCCTGTGAAGCATGCGAATAATAAGGCCACTGAGACCCCTCCTGCCGTATATTTATAAGTGTTTGCAGCCAGAAATAGCGACAAAGAACCCATACACAGAATAACTGGAATTATCACATGGATTGGTGGTTCACTAAATGTTTTTGAGCACCATAAATATACTAGTGTGACTATTAATCCTGAACAAACTGCTGTATTCATAAATGTACTGATACATACTGCCTCTGGTGTGATCAATTGAAAATACGGAGCTTGTTGAAACAGTACTGCGGGTGCAGAAAAGGTTGTACCAAGGCCTAGCACGAAAAAAACTGAAAACGCAAGATTGCGTGCACCTTGTGTAGGAATAGTTTGACCACGAGGACTTTCAATCTCCATTCTGACCCACAATTTCCAAATTTGATTGGATTTGAGTATTGACGCTGACAGCCCTTCTTAAATAATTGAAAATTACCCTATCTAATCACAAATTCCACAGAAAATTTCCATATAAACTCAAATTGATTAGTAAAGTGAAATTGTCTTTGAACATAACTGTAGAAAAGGAGGTCCCCTCTCACTTCTTACGACGAACTAGACTTGAGCAAGCAACCACCCAGAGAGCTAACTTCAACTTTACGATAGCTAGGACAATACGCATAGATCAAAGCGTGCAATAATATATATTGAGAAATGGACCTATCTGAGCCAAAAGCTATCTTGCTAGATTCAGAGAAGTCTTTGATTTCTGAAATTGATATGACTCTGCAGTGTGGAAGGTGTTTGGTTAAGGGTGTGCTATCACTTAACCCGAGCTGTGATCACAAGGTCTGTGCACTTTGTGCCAAGCCCGTTTGTTCTGAATGTGGTGCACAAGCTCGGCATTGGGAACCAAAACGAAAGCAGAATATGGCCGCCTTTGATGGCAGCCTAGTCGTGGCAATGAGACGCTTCAAAAATTTCTTGGGTCCTGATGCATTAGCCAGACCAGAGCCACTCCTTAAAAGATCAGAGCCATCTCCTTCTGCTACTCGAAGAGACGAAAGGAAAGACAATGATGATGAAAACGAAGGTGAAGTTGAAGAAAAGTCTCTGAATTTCTATGAGATATTGGAAGAGGGCACGCTCGCATCAAGCCCCAGTCCAGAGCACGTTGCTGAATCATATAACAATATAGAAGATACAAGAGACCACATTGCACACTCCCGAGGACGAGTGGTTCCAGACACCTATGACCCTCGAATTGAGGACTGGAGCAACAGTAGAGGCAGCAGCAGCAGTTCTGGGCCACAGCGTGGTAGTGGTGAAGCATCCCTTCTACCGATGAGCGGTACCGAGGGAGAGATTATGCGTAGAGCCTTGGCAATTGATGCTGACTGCAGAGAGCTGCACAAGTCTGCTTTTGAGCAGCCAGTTTTGTACGGAAGTATCGATGTCACCGCGAATGAGAACAGCAATAATGGGCTTCATGATGGATGGATGAGTGTCGCGAGGAGTGCAGTGAAACGTTCTACTGTCTCTGAAGTTGGACTAAGCGGCTCCAAGAGGGGGAGCAAGAGTGCCAGGAGCTCGTAGTACGTTCTTGCTGATGAGAGGAAGGCAGGAGTGTGGCTTCACCTGAAGAACCCGTTTGTTCATTTGTTTACCATGTAAAGAGCTGTACATAACTAATACGACGCTTTTCTGCAATAAACACACTGTTCATACTGTGTACAATACATAACTTTCCCCATAACATCAGTTTAACGTCCCCAAACCCGGTTTCCAGATCCGGCGGAGATTTTCACGAATTTAGGGACTCAGAGCACAACCTCACGTGAAAAAAACACTAATTTCTTTTTATTGATATATTTATGGGATAATAGGGTGGTTTTTAGATTGTTTAAAATGTCTGAAAAAATACCATGGTATCGCGTGGTTCATAGGGGCCCCAAACTTCAAGGAATGTGGCAGCTTGCTGTAGGTGGGTCAATGCTGTTCGGACTCGTGATTGTTCCGCTAGCGGTGAGGATCCGTGCGAATAGCTTACAGCGGGAGCAATTGTTGGGTAGTTACCCTGGAGCAAAAGACTCGGAAGTGCTGATGGCCCTCGTGCATCAGGAGAGAGTGAAGATGCGCACAGCTCTACTCGGTGAGTGTAAGAAGTAAGGAATTGCTCAAAATCTCCATCAGATTTTTTGTAAAAGAAATGTATAAGTTTGTTAAGGTATGTAAAGTAAGGGATGATGAAATTGACGATAAGTTGAAGAGCGCAGCGTGGTTTGTGACTTTGTTCTTAACTAAATACAATTTCTTTAATAATATATCACATTCTTGTACACCTCACATGATCGAGCATACCTGACTCTCAGATGTGAAATCGTGGCTGGCGCTGGCGCGAGCTTTGCCATCGGCAGAAGCCACCTCGTGCTCCGCATGGAAGTCCACCTCGACCCGGAAGGAGGCGTATACCGGACGGTGGTCGCTAGTCTTCAGCGAGGTATCACTGTTATATGCAGTGCATGTGATGCCTCGTGGTATGAATAGAATCCGATCGGTCCAGCTCGGAATGCGCTGCGACTTCCCAGTGTCGTAGGAGTCTGTACCGAAGTCGAACTTGTATGTAGGTCGAAAAGCGAGCGGCGCTTCTGTGTATTCCCCACTGATGTGACCCTGAGACATACTCCACTGCAGCTGGTCATTGTGAAGCATCACCTCGTGCATATTCATGGCGAGAAGGTTGTCCACTACCTCGCGTTTGCCACGAACCCGGTAGTTCATATCACCCATAAACACCACTCGGTCAGAGCTCTGACTGAGAGAAAGGTTACCACCTTGTACAGGTTCAGCACTTACGTTGCCAGATATTGAAGAGGAAACGGCAGTTGGGGCCGCGTCGTGTAATGGCGGCTTACCGCCATCGCTCGAGACCGCGAGGACGTAAGCTGCGGGAGTCACCGATTGTGCGGACACGAAGGACGCGCTTCTCCGGAGCCTACGAGATAACACTGATGGCAAATCTTTATCAATTTTATTGAACTCCTCATTCCGCTTTTTTACAGCATTTTGATGAGCTGCAAGATGAGAATTGACTACAGTGAATGTGGTACTTGGTCCAAGTTTCATTTTGATAGCCACTGCTCCTTTGTTGCCAAGCGTACCGCCGAGTCCTGTCGCTATGCAACCTGATGTGAGGTCAGAGCAGAGGTGTGAAATGCCACGATGAGCGAATGCGATGATGTGCATAGCTTGCAATGTGTGTGCACGCAGTGGCATATACATCTCACCCAAAACGTCCTCCAGGAAGTTCTCCCAGTTTCGCTTGGAAGGGTTGATGGCGGAGGCAGCGATGGATCTCTCACACTCTTCTGTGCCTATGAAGTATATGTGGAACTTTTGTGGTGGAAGAAGCACTTTCCGGACCTCTTCCATGCTTGGGGGTGCCTTGGCTGCCAAATTCCACGTCACGTTGCGCACGAGCATGTGGCCATGACTGACGACCCACTGCTCCACATCAGGGCCTGTATGACTTAAATCTGGCCAGTCGGCTCCGTCAAGTGGTTCATCAAGTGGTGTAGGCCAAACAGCGGGCACTGCAACTTCATCAGCTTCTGTCCCTGTCTCTGAGACTTGAGCTCCTTTGGGGGACATTTGTGCACGCAAAGACCTAAGCATTTGATCTTCTTCTCGTGCTGCACCTTCTTCCAATGCTTGCTCCTCTGCATCATCCGGCTCTGAATCCGCATCCTCGTCTACCGCAACACCAGACCCTGCCGCAGTAGCAGAAGCTACATCTGGCTCTTGTTCCCCACCCCACTTAGGTAGAAGCAATGGGGCGTCCTCAGTACCTGATGGTCTGGGACTATCCCCATCGCCCCTCTTCACAACTATTCTTCCAGAACCCCTCGAATTTAATTTTCTCGCAGCCTTGTTTTGTACATTTCCATCTTCACTCATCTTTTTTCTAACGAGTCTGACTTGAGTTAACTACCCGCAGAGAGATAAAATAAGGATTATAATGCAGAAATCACGAACGATTTCAGTTAAAATAGACTGCAGTAATGCTTTCGTGCACTAATGAGTGTTGCATTCAACCCAAGAAGCTCTAGAGATCCTCTCGTCTTTGTAGGGGTCAGGTCGAGGGATTGAGGGATTCGATTTCTTTGATGAACCATCATCTCCATACAAAATCTTCAACTATATAACACAGTTGTGTGAATTGGGTATAGTAGTTGAGTTGAGATTTTAATCGGAAATATTTTTGTTAAACAAGGTTTAACAAAAGATGTCGAGCACTGAAGACTTGATTTTCCTAAGCACCCATCAACTGTATTGGGCTGCTGGATTGAGCTTTGTGGGCTTATTTTTCATATCGTTAAAGGGCTTGTTTGGTTCTTACAGTATTCCTCGTATATTACGAGAGTATAGCAAAACGAAACATGTCGACAACACTTATGAGCAGATGCACAGAAGCCGCGAGAACTTTTGTTACCATATCGGAGCAGCGAGAGAGAGAGGTGAGCTAGATGATGCGAAAAGACTCGCACGGGAATTGCAAGAACTAGATAAGCAAATAGGGGAAATGGAAAGAACTCAACTTGGTCGTCGATCGTAGACCATATTGCGCCTGAGCCCGACGCCCACCTTGAGCCTCTCACGTCTTGCGGCAGCTTTCAAAATGTGTCATATTTGCATGTAATAGTGTCGCCATTATGTACATTATTTATAATATCAACACTTAGAAACAAAACACCAACGAATCCACGCTCAGACTTCCACCGTGCTTTCTCTGACAGCGCTGCTCTCTCTCACAGCAGTGGAGTATCTTCCCTCAGGTGTTGCCCCTGATGCGGCATTATTCCGGACAGAGGCGCCCATATTACCGGTAGGTGAACCTGAGAGAGTTACTGGAGAGATAGGACTCGTGAAATCTTTGTTGGTGTCCTTGGGACGAAATTCACTCCCATGCGACTCGCACTCCTGCTCACTGTAATAAGTTTCCTCTTTGACTGAGATCTCTTGCGATGCCCGTGAAATGACCCATGGTATCCACACGAAGTAAAGTATGACAATTGGGATGAACGAGCTCAGCAGCAGCACCGAAGCCCACCAGCGGCCGGTCTTGAGTGCTAGAGGAGACGCATCCGTGACCGGGTATGCGTCGTCATAGACAGTGAACAGCTCACCATACGACCAGGCTGCGTTGCCAAATACCCAAAGTAGCTGTGCTGCATAGTGTGCGAAGTCGACAATGAAGCCCATGCGCCAACTCTCCCACATAAAATCCGCCCCTATTAGAAAAGTGGGAATTAATGCAAAAATCCATAGCTCTTTTTGCATAAGATTCCATGCTAGATCTTTCATGCACCAGCACAACATATGCAAGTATTCATATTGCCGCCAATTGGACAGACACCTAAAGCGCGGATACAAGCCAGCCGACTCCAGCTGCGCTGTTATTTCCGGGCTGGACCGCAACCATCCACATGGCTTGATCACAAGATAGAACACAATCAGTACTATCAGTGCGGACATCATCATGTAGGAGGATTGCACACTATTCACGTCGTCGTCCCCCGCGATCCGCTCCTCACCCGCCATCCACCAGAAATTGGCACTGAGCCACAGAATCATACTGACAAGAAAGTACATTTCTTCGAAGTCTGATTGTGTATACGCTACCCATTGTAGCACAACACACCACGATAGTGCACTCAGACCAAAGAACCATGCCAAGGGTGTGCTATCCGAAGTCCAGGCATAATCTTTCATAATCCAGAGATAGATGTGAACATTGTCCCAGCCACGCAAGGAGAACATGTACATATTCTTTTTCAAAATCCATGTATGAGTTTCTCGCGTAGTAATATCATCGTCATTGCTATCATTTTTACCATTTAATAAGCTGGAACTCATATAAGACTGAAAGTCGTCTTCATCAAATTCGAAGAATGATCTCCGTAGCACATGACGAAACCAACTAGTCATATCACTCGTTGTAACTGCTCACTACTGTTACAGAGATATTTTAATGCAATATTGTCGAGATAATCCTGAATATATCCACTACGAGAAGAATGGGACAATGTTAATGTAAAACGTGACGCTGTCGTCTCTCTTCCTGTCTGTTGATTAGCACGAAGAAATAACTCTACCCTTCTCATTCATAACTACTATATATTTAATATATACAAAAAACAGTAGTGAGGATTATGCCAAAGAGTGATGTTGGTGGTCATCGTGCCATGGCAAATCAACAGAAGTCGCGTGGCTTGGGTCAATTACAATACTATTGTCAGATGTGTCAAAAGCAGTGCCGAGATGCAGATGGTATGAAATGTCACATGACTAGTGAAGGTCATTTGCGTCAAATGCAGCTTTTTGCTGAGAATAGTGGTGGCATGATTAACGACTTCAGTAAAGATTTTCAGAAGGGGTTCCTTCGCATCTTGTTTCATAGACATGGAACAAAGCGTGTGGAAGCAAACAAAGTTTATCAAGAGTACATTGCAGACAAGCATCATATACATATGAATGCTACGGCATGGGCGTCGCTGACTGAATTTTGTAAGCATATAGGGAAGGAGGGGTTGGCTGTGGTAGACGAGACAGAACATGGATGGTGGGTACGCTTCATTGATCGAGATCCTCGTTTACTAGCACGTCAGGAGTCTGAACTAGTACAGCGAAAAGAAGAGCTTGGTGATGAAGAACGCACACGGCAGCGTGTGCGAGCGCAGGCGCAAGCAGCACATGCTGCTGCGGAGCACGGTAGACCATCCGGGGATCAGGACACGTGTCCTGTGACGCACATGGCTGACGTCAAATTGCACATTGGTGCTGTAGTAAAAAAGCGCTCATTGACAACATTACTCGATGGTGGCACCCTTGCTGATGAATCACCTAAGAAAAGCTGCAGAACCGAAGCTCCGCTCAAAACCAATACAGTACGCAGCTCGCTAGATAGGTTGATGCAGGAAGATAGACTGAGAGATGAAGTACTTCGCAAGAAGCTGGAGAGTAGTGCACAGAGTCAGCCACATGCTACCACAGCATCCGAGTTGGCTCCTACAGTAAATGACGACGCGTGGCTCCATGCCGGAATCTACGTTCGTATCATGAACAAGAAGGTGTCTGGCGGGTCGCTTTACAAGAAGAAGGGGCGCGTTCTCAAGGTGATAGACTCCTATGTGGGCGAAGTTGAAGTAGATGACGGGGCCACAGTACGCATCGATCAGGAAGAGCTCGAAACAGTGGTACCGAAGGCTGGCAAGGCAGTCCTGTATCTGCTGGGTGCGGAGCGCGGCCACAGGGGCACGCTGTTGAGCATTGATCAAGACGCCTTCTCTTGCACAGTGCGTATGGATGAAGGCCCACAACGAGGGTACGAGCTTACTGGTGTAGAGTTCGAACAAATTTCCCGTATTTAAATGTTCTCTTGTGTACCGTACTTGTAATACTGAAGTGTTGAAAGAGAGCGGGGATTGGAAGTTTCCTCGTCAAATTGATCTTCGTTAATACATCTATTAAAACTCACTAGCGCCTCCACTCTCAATAGCTTCCATCTCACGTTCTGAAAGCTGTGGCCTTCCAAACCAGGCACCAAGCGTCCGAAAGTCCACGCCACCGCCGTCCTTGATTGCAGCTTGGGTTGGGTAGGGCATCACAGGGGCAGCGGGGGTGGGGGCAGCCTTGATCAATGAGCGCTTACCAAGGAACTTGATGAGGGGAACACGCCCGTGAGTGGCAGGTGCAGCCGCCGCGGCAACCACAGGAGCTGCTGGTGCTGGTGCATTTGGAGCAGTAGGAGCTGGGACAGATGAAGTTGCTAAAGCAACACCTTCTGTGTCAATTTCAAATAGATCATCGCCAACAGCAACGTCATCGTCGCCGCCAATCTGCCTTGTGAGTACGCCAGCCACTGTGGACTTGATATCCACGCTTACTTTATCTGTTTCGATAATTACGATAACATCATCTACCTCGACACGCTCACCAACCTGTTTACTCCAGGAAGAAACAGATCCTTCTGTTATACTTTCGCCAAGCACTGGAACTTTTTCTACTATCATTTGCAATAATGCTGCTCTTGAGCTATAGGCCATCCGTGATCCAGAAGAAGACGAGGTAAGAGTTTCGGCCCTCAAAGATGACATTCTCATCAATAACTTAGAGCGAGCGAACATTCTAAGTGGGTAATATGCTTATTAAATACAATAACGTGGACTAACTACCGTGTGAACTCAACACAACAGTAGGTTACGAGGTTTTAAGATTGGAGATTGGAACGACGGTCTTACGAGACAGTCTCTCCCTTAATGAAGATTGCCAGGTTATTTTCCCGGTGAAAGTTCTAGGATAGTAAATATTGCATAAGTAGAGCGATCGGTTTGGAGCTCATTTTGAGATGGACAGCCCAGACCTGGATCCACTCAGCATGTTTGCCCAGGCGGAGGAGGCTTCACGCAATAGTGCACCTGCTCCTCCCAAAGCATCAGCCAGTACTTTGAAGGGAATGATGAGTAATATATTTACAGAGGCACATGCTCTAGCTACTGGCGCTGTGTCTTCTTCCTATAATAACACAAGTACAATTCAAAGTGGAAATTCCTCACATGATAATCTGCTCAATAGTGCTCCAGCTTCCACTTCGACAACAAGCTCACCGAGACGAAATATCTTCCAAGATGAAGACCCCGCCAATGCTGCGATTCGCTTAAGACAACAGCAAATTCAGCAGCTATCACGTCCATCGAATGGAAACATAACACGACAAAGCGTTGCTGCTGGAGTGGCGGCGCATGCTCCTGTAGCCCCGGCACCGACATCCATCACATTTGATGGCCCTGTTGAGCAACAAGATACAAGTGATACAAACTCACCTAAGACAGGTAACGCTGGTGGTAGTGAGTTGGACTGCCTTTACACTGGAGAGCAAACCCTCATGTCACTCAAAGAAGCTTTCTTGCAGGTTTCGGTGGACCGGTTCATGCCTGGGATACTGTACATGACCAACTATCGTGCCATGTTTGTGCCTTCTGCTTCACACATGACCGCGATTTCAACGCAAAACCCTGCTATGCATAGCTGGTTGAGTGTTCCGCTAGCTTGTATTGACAGGATGGAAAAGCAAAAGGGTGCTGCAGGGCCTATGAATAGCGATGTGACCATTCTCATACGCTGTAAAGACATGCGCGAGCATCGAATTGCAGTCAAAAGCAAAAATGGTAGTGAATATGAAACAGATCGGGCGTTAGCTGTGCTTCAAGCTTATGCTTTTCCCAATAAGTTGCGCTTCCTGTTCGCCTTCTCTCACAAGCTTATGGGAGACAATGGCACGCAATTGGAGCAACTACAGCCCTTCGACATGTGCAAGGAATTCGCAAGACAGGGCATTCTAGACTATAATACGTCGGGGCATAGTGGCGAAATCTCTGAGGCCTTGCGTGGGAGTACTTCATTTCCATGGCGTCTGTGTCATGCCAATATAGCCTTCGCACTGTGTAACACATATCCTCAGGTACTGGCGATGCCCAACTCCTTGTCGGACGATGAGATCTTCCTTGTTTCAAAATTCAGATCTGGACAGCGCTTACCTGCTATGACGTGGGGCTCCTCGAAAACTGGTGCCACGATGTGGCGCAGCTCGCAGCCGAAAGCTGGCGTGTCAGGCACTTGTCTGCAGGATGAGAAAATGCTTGATATCATCGCGAAATCCGTCATGCAAGTGAAGAACAATAAAGCACCCATTCTAAGAATTGTAGACTGTCGACCTCGTGCAAGTGCTATGGCGAACAAAGCTACAGGAGCCGGATATGAAAGTCAGACAAACTACCCCCACTGTCGTCTTGAGTTCTACAACATCGGCAATATTCACGTGATGCGCGACTCCCTGAAAAGCATTGCAAATATCATTCTTTCACCCAGCCCTAGCTCTGGTGACGTTTCCTTTGGCAAAGCTATGGAAGATACCGGGTGGCTAACGCACGTTCGTCTCGTGATCAAAGCATCGTATGACACAGCGACGTTCCTCCATCACGGCGAGCCCGTGCTCGTGCACTGCAGCCATGGATGGGACCGCACTGCGCAAGTATGTGCCTTAGGGCAAGTCTTCGTTGACTCACATTATCGTACAATGGAAGGGTTCAAAGCACTAGTAGAAAAGGACTGGTTCTCATTCGGGCATGCATTCGGAATGCGATGCGGCCACGGCATGGACAAAGCAACCCGGCAGGAAGACCAGATTTCACCTATTTTCTTGCAATTCTTAGAGTGCATGTGGCAGATTATGCGCCAATACCCCCAATACTTTGAGTTCAATGCTCGCTACATTCTCACAATAGCGGATCATATTTATTCAGGACGTTTTGGCACATTTCTGTTCAGTTGTGACGAAGAGCGCGAGGAAATGAATGCGTTGCAAACCCCCGACCTGTGGACATACTTGCATGCAAACCGCACCAAGTTCATGAACCCCTTGTACGTTAAATCTGAAGGGTCGTTTCTACCACCACTAAGTCGCTTACTGCGTAATGTTGTGCCGTGGTCAGATTACTTTTTCCGTTGGGCAGCCGCTCCATCGCTGATTGCACCACCACAGGAGTACAGCCAGCAGATCTATCGCAACGGTGTCTGTGTTGACCCAGATGCAGATTTGCTTGATAGAACTTCTTCTAATGTCAATTCAGACTTGGAAGTTCCAAGTACTGTCAGTCATGACGGATTCTGGGAAGGAATGTGGGCCCGTGATCGCCGAGTGAAGAACTTCGCACTCAAACAGGTGGAGGACCTGACCGCCCTTCTACGAGCCAAAGGTGTGGCCGAGGAGGATATTGCGGACTGTTTATCTGGGTCGTCAAAGTTGAGTGCAGAAAAGAATAAGGATACTGAGGATACTGTTGTGCCATCATTCGTCATTACCAGTGATGACGAAATCGACGAGCAAGACACGACGGAAAGTCCCACTCCTGACGACGATGACAATGGAGGGAAGGATCGGAAGGTGAAGTCGACGGCTTTAGAAGATTGTGGGCTTGATATATAGGATAGAGGGGTTGAACATATTATGTAAAAATGTGCAATCATGAAACAGTATACACAATCGTCACTAATTATTTCCTTCCTCATATCTTTGCTTCACCACTTCCCTTTCTGTTCGATCCGAATTCACGTACATTAGTATGCTTGGCAATTCCAGTCCCAAACTGTACCGCACGCTTTACTAACTCTGTGCATGGACCTAGCCCGACCAAGCGCGCTGCTTCCCGCAAGATCCGCTTGTCGCCTTGGCCTTGAGGCTCGCGTAGGTCTGCAATCTCGATGAGAGACAGTCCGTGCAGTAGCTCCACAACGCCTTCGTCGAGATAAGGAAACCAAGCTTCTCGTCCATGATCACTCAAGCATCGATCATCTCGCCCTAAATTGCGACTGTGCAGACGCTCTAAATCCATATCTAGCTCTGTGGCAAGAGCGGCCGCGCCGCCGCGCATGTAAGTGGTGCGATGTCTACCATAGCCAGCCATCTGTTCGTCGGCACCTATTCCCACCAATAATGCACGTGCCGTTGACAGCACATCGACTTTGACTGGTTCTTCCTTTTCTATTTCTTGTGTAGCACAAGATTCCTCATTCCTCTCTGCTTTGGCAGCGGCACTCTTCTTGTTGTGCACAGCACAGGGCTGTTGTCCTTCGAGAATACCACGCTTCGCTAGTCCATGACAGCAGCGCGCGCAGAAGTTATGAGGACATCCCTTCTTTGCTACTCGCTTACATGCTTCTCTTGCGCAAGGGCCAGCCTGGTTACCTTCTTCTTGCTCTTTGTCTGTGGTCTTCCGTCCCACCCCTGCAGCAGCGCCTTCTCCTCCCAAACGAAGCAGAGGACGGCCGTTAGAGTTGGTGCTGATCAACGCTAGGTCTCTGTCTTCGGCAGAGTATTCGCGAGTGTAGCCCTTTCCTCGAGATGCGAACCAAAAAGCCGTCCCGATATTGAGATCCATATGGGTGTCTGAAGGGCGGATGAGCTCTAGTATGCGTGGTTCGGCGGATGTACGTTCCGCAGAGGGTACATCCACGTGCAACAGACGCCAAGGTCTTGACGGGAAAAGTCCTTGTAATTCCACAAAAGCACATATTGCTGCAAGCCGGTCAGGTGATGCCTTCGTATCATTGCTATCGCCAAAGAATGTCACATTGATGAGATCGACGGGTTCCGGCTCTGGGAGGCATTCATGCAGGAGCCCCGCTAGCAGCACCGAGTCTATCCCCCCACTGAATAGCACTGCTACTCTCGCGGTTTCGCCTTCCTTCCATGGCATTGCAAGGCTTTGAACACGGCGCGCAACTGCATTGGTGAGGCGAGTCTTGAAGGCTTCCGACGCAGCAGCCACTGCAGCGCTAGCTTCCTCATCTGAGAAGTTGGCCTCCCTCAGCTCTCCTCGCGGCAAACGCAGGCGACATGCGGGGTATGGAATCATATGGTGTACTTGATTTGCTATATTCATCGAAAATATACCCGTAATGGGCACTTCTTCCATACGTAATCCAACAGCTTCATCTACTCTCAGGCTTGTGGATGACAAGTAAGCCGTAGTACTGTCGTTTTCGTTAACCCATCGAAGAAGACTACGACGTCCAAATGGATCGCGTCCATAAAGTAAGCGCTGTGATGCAGCATGAAAGTAGATGAAGCCGAAAGGACCATGTATATTGGAGAGAGCGGCCACGGCAGCTGCGGCGTCGGTGTCGGCACTGCAAGCATTGGCGAGAGCTGCTGCTACAATCAGTGTATCGCAGCC
>JACKZZ010000016.1_pt1 | contig 26433 bp, 21 predicted proteins | sample 8027871 | NCBI WGS metagenome assembly JACKZZ01 (sample SAMN15724774, study PRJNA655200) | protist metagenome | isolation source: fluorescence activated cell sorting (FACS) single amplified genomes of... | place: USA: West Boothbay Harbor, Gulf of Maine | collected 2000-07-19 | reverse complement strand
AATCGAAACTGGCGTAACTACATTTTTCTTAAATCATGAAATCGATAAAGGCGCAATCATTATGCAGGAAAAAGTGGCAATTAAATCCGAAATGAACGCGGGCACTCTACATGATTTATTAGCGAACGTCGGCTCAAAACTAGTTACCAAAACTTGCGATGCTATTGCCTCGGATACGGCTAATGTTACTCCACAAAATAAATTGAAGATTCTTCACCTACCCGAAGCACCAAAAATATTCAAAAAAGATTGTAGAATAGCTTGGAATAATGATACCGAAACCATCTTTAATTTAATTCGGGGTCTGAGTCCTTACCCAGGAGCGTGGACCATTTTCGAAACGGATACAAAAAAGCAATTGTCATGTAAAATATTTGATTGTACACCCATTACCATGGAGCACAACAAAATTCCTGGATCTATAATAACTGACAATGGTCAAGGACTAAAAATAGCTTGTAAGAATGGTTATATTACACTCAATGAATTGCAGGTTGAAGGTAAAAAGCGCATGAAAGTGATTGATTTTTTAAGAGGTTCAAGAATTTCTAATGAATGGAAAGCAATATGAAAGGACTACTGATTATTACCTTATTACTAATTCAACATATCGTTTCAGCACAAGCTGTTTCCATAGAAGATTTAAGACCAGATTCAACCAACTACGATAACATTCACGTAAAACGAATCTCTTCAGACAGCTTGTCCAGCACTTTTGCTATTTGGATTAAATTAAAAGTGAAAATGCATAAACACATTAACCATACAGAACATGTTTATGTGCTGGAAGGAAAAGGAAATTTCACGATTGGTGACAAGAGTAAATCCATAAAAAAAGGTGATTTCATAACCATTCCAAGAAACACCTGGCATGGTGTTGAAGTAGCATCAGAGATTCCACTTAAAGTAATTTCGGTACAATCACCGGAATTCAAAGGTCTAGACCGAATATATAAAAAATGAGAAACTCCTCAACCCCTTGTTAGCAAAGGGATTCAGGGATTTCATTATTAACAATGATTCGTTTTTATTAACAAATAAGCGGCATTTACAGCTACAGACCTTGACACGCTTAGGATAAAATATATATTTGCTCACATACATTAAAGAAATTTAATTTTCAATAACTATTAAAAAACAAAAAATGAACAAAGCTGAATTAATTGAAGGAATGGCGACGACTTCAGGTCTGTCAAAAGCAGATACGAAAAGAGCATTAGACGCATTTTGTGAGACAACTACAAAAGCGCTTAAAAAAGGAGATAGAATTTCGTTAGTTGGATTCGGTTCTTTCTCAATCTCTAAAAGAGCTGCACGAAAAGGAAGAAACCCGCAAACTGGCAAAGAAATTTCAATAGCTGCCAAAAATGTAATCAGATTTAAAGCTGGTTCTGATCTTTCGAAGAAAGTAAACTAATTAGCATTTACGTATTTTTAAAAGCCCTGACTTTTTGGTTAGGGCTTTTTTTATACCTTAAAAGTTCAGATGAGAACGGACCTATTTGAATACATGTTTGAATTTTTAACAGAAGAACGAAAAGAGCGCTTCATATCTGTTGTAAATAATCGAACCAGGCATGTTACAGTTGTTTTAGAAGATCTTTTTCAAATGCATAACGCAAGTGCTGTATTAAGAAGCTGTGATTGTTTTGGAATACAAGACGCACATATTATTGAAAACAGAAATGAATATAAGCTGAATAAGGAAATCGATATGGGAAGCACAAAGTGGTTGCATGTCAACAAATATTCTGAAAAGGAAAACAACACCATCGACTGTATCAATCATTTAAAAAGTCAAGGATACACGATTTATGCAACGACACCCCAAGCAAACAACACAGCAATTAATAAAATTCCACTCAAAAATAAAATTGCTCTCCTGTTTGGCACTGAGCTAACCGGATTATCCGAAACCGCATTGAAGCACGCTGATGGACTAGCACACATACCTATGCATGGCTTCACAGAGAGCTTTAACATTTCGGTTTCGGCCGCTCTTGTATTGTCAGAGCTCTCAGCAAGATTAAGAACCGAAAACATTAGCTTCGAGCTTACATCCGAAGAAAAAACAGCACTGCTATTTGAATGGACGATGAAGACCGTTAAATCCTCTCACAAAATTAAAAACAGGTACCTAATTGAAAATCCCATTTAATATATGAATCAAGGGAAAGAATATTTAATACATTAGCACCTTCATTAAAACAAAAAATTACATGGGTAAAGGAGATAAAAAGACCAAAAAAGGAAAAAGAACTGCAGGATCATACGGGATTACTCGAAAAAGGAAAAAACGAGTAGCAGTAGTTACAACAAAAAAGAAAAAAAAGCCGGCAAAGAAAAAAGCATCTCCAAAAGCCAAAAGCGCTCCCAAAAAAGTTGCTGAAAAGGCAGTTGAAGAAGTAACTGATATGGTTGCAAAAAAAGACGATAAAAAGGCAGAGAAAGTAGTAGCAGCTAAGGCCAAGAAAAAGACGGAAAAAGCTCCAGAAGCCGCTGAAGACAAGGGGAAAAGTGATTAAGTCATTTGTTTCAATGACACCGATAAAGTAATTCTTTATCCATTTTTCTTAATTCCTTTAAAAGGGCTGCGTTTGTATTATGACTAGGAACATTATGTCCTACTTTTGTCATGATTTCAAGTACAGCATCATTTATGTTTATCGCTTCAACTTTGTCACGCATAAAATGAAGAAATTTGAGTGCCTGAAAAGCATTAAATAATTGAAACGCAGAAAAAATATAATTTTCAGTTGACTTTGCATTTCGTCTCACTTTTTTCAAAGAATCCATAAAATTAGGAGGTAGAAAATCCACTATTTCTTTTGGCCATTTTTTCAAATCGTAGTTACGCAACTTTTCTGTAAAACACTTCAGAAAAAGAAAACTGGATAAAGGGTACGTCTGTAGTTGTTCGCACTTGTTCTCTATGTAAGCTGAAACCGCTTTTCCAGTTCCAAAAGGAACCCTATCAGAACATCTTGCACTTGGGAAAACGGTTGTTGATGTAACCTCCTGAAAATGACCAAGTTGAATAATCTTATGTAGAAAATAAAAATCTTCTCCGGCTTTTCGTTTATTCATGCCGCCAACACGCATATATGCAGCACAAGTAAACGCCATTGAGGATCCAACTGTGAAATGAGCATAGGGCACCCCAATATAATTCATAGCTAAATTATAATAACGCAAAAACAGCTCGTAATCTATTATTGCTTTATTAATTGCCGAATTAGAACCAAAAATGTCATGCTCAAAATAGATATTACAACCTAATGTGTCCTTTTTGAATACTTCTTCTAGCTCAACAAAGTAGTTTTCAGCGACCAAAGAGTCGGCATCGAAACAAACTAATATACCATCGTTGCGAATCATTGAGAATCGCCTTATTCCCTCATCTAAACCAATTTTACGAGCTAAACCAACTCCGGCATATTTCATCGGTAGATCCAATTCTTCTACAACATGCAAATCAAACCAAAGATTGCTAGAAACCACACTGAGTTCCGCAATGGAATCCCTGTTCCGCTTTGTTACAACAGAACCCGCACCGTCTCCTTGATTAACTACAACAATGACTTCGACACTACACGCTGGTTTTTCGGCACTATTTAAAGAGAACAGGGCATCAACTACAGAAGCCTCGTTATAGCAGGGAATAACAACGATTAGACCCAAATCTGAGCTTACTGGTTTATCAATAATCGTTTCCCGAACTGAGAACTTATTAAGATAGGCATCGAATACAGAATGATTCAAGGTGCTAGTCTTCTTTTTGTCCAAACATCTTTTTTCTTACTGTAGCATATCCTGTCGTGTAACCGGCTTTTTCTTCCTTGCCAAAATTCGAAATAATGTGGAACCACTATATAACCTCCCCAATGCTCAGGCCTAGGAACGGGTCCACCATCAAATTCTTTTTGATATCGAATCAATTTTTTTTCTAAATAATCTCGATTCGGAATTTCCTTGCTTTGATCAGAAGACCATGCACCTATTTGACTTTCTCTTGGTCTTTCTCTAAAGTAAGCATCTGAAACATCAGGATTTACCCTTTTAATTGCACCCTGAATTCTAATTTGCTGTTCAAGCTCTTTCCAAAACAGATTAATAGCTACGTCGCAATTTGTTTCTATATCAAGTCCTTTCTTACTGTTAAAATTGGTGTAAAAAACTAATCCATCTGCAATAATATCTCGAAGATAAACTACTCTTGTAGAAACCTGGTGTTTCCTATCCGATGTCGCTACCACCATTGCCTGATACTCGCTTATTCCTTTAGCTTGTGCATTTTTCAGCCACGCGTCTAACAATACACTAGGATCCTCTGGTGTTTCCTGCATATTAAGTTGTCCCTTGACAAAATCAAACCTCTCTTTCATTACTTTGAGTTATCACATCAAATATCCACAATATTTCTATCATAATGCTTACTTTTCAATTCAATTCAATAAAGCATGAAATTATCCTTGGAATTAGCATATCAAACACCGCAAAGTTGGGCCACTCAGGTTATGAATGATTTTTCTTATTTTCTGCAAGATCATGCAGATTGTGAAAGAAAAGCCAGCTCAATGGCTTTGAGTTTTGTTGCGAAATGTCCCGATAAAATCGAAATAATTCCAGAGTTAATTGAAACTGCATTAGAAGAGTTAGAGCATTTTCAACAAGTTTATAAAATCATGCAAAAACGGGGAATTAGGCTTCGAAGTGAAATGCCAAAAGATCAGTACATACTACAATTAATAGAAAAGTGCAGATCTGGAAAAAACGACAGACTACTGGACAGAATGTTAGTAGCCAGCATAGTCGAATGCCGTGGTGCTGAGCGTTTTAAACTAATCGCAGACGAATTAATAGATCTCGATTTAAAAGATTTCTACAAAACCTTGTGGATATCAGAAGCCAAGCACGGCAATATTTTTGTAAAATTTGCACTAAATTATTGGAATAAGACTGAAGTGTATAAAAGGTTGGATGAATTAAATAATTTAGAAGCGGATATTTGCAGTAAAATGGAATGGACGCCAAGATTACATTAATGCTCGATTTTAGTAATTTAAATAAGCTTACCCCGAAAAAAGGCCGCATTTTAATAAGTGAGCCCTTTTTAGAAGATGAATATTTCAAAAGATCCATTATTTTATTGTGCGAACATAATAATGAAGGTGCATTTGGATTCATTTTAAATAACATGATGAAAATTGAATTAAATGAGCTGATTGAAGGAGTGGAAATAGATGGTTTTAACATGAGCCTTGGAGGTCCGGTTCAGACCAGTAATCTGTATTATGTGCACACCTTAGCTAATGAGCTGCCGGGCAGCGCTGAAATTTTACCAGGCTTGTGGGTAGGAGGAGATTTTGAAATTTTAAAACAACGCATTCTTTTAAAACAAATTTCGGATCATCAAATTCGATTCTTTTTGGGCTATTCCGGCTGGTCTCCAAATCAATTAGAGGAAGAAATGAATCAGGGAGCCTGGTTCGTATCTGAACTAGAAGCTAAGGAAATAATGAATGCCAATCAAAAAAAATCTTGGAATGAAGTTTTGGCTAAAATGGGTGGTAAATTTGGTATGATTTCTAATTTTCCTGAAAATCCTGAATTGAATTAATTTCATCTTGATCTTCTTGTTCAACACCTATTCTTGCGTTTACCATATCGACCAATTTCTTAGCAACATCACAGTAGTACCTTTTTGTTTTGTAACTGGATACCCATTGAATTCCCTGTATTGCATTAGTTAGAAAAATTTCTTCAGCGGCGAACAAATTTTGAGCCGCCAATGAACACTCATAAACCTTGATGTTTTCAGATATCGCTAAATTAATCAAGTGCATTCTAAATGTTCCCCCCACGCAACCGTCTTCAATAGCCGGTGTATACAATACGCCATTACTTACAATAAATATATTAGATGCTGTAGCTTCTATAATAGCATGATTTTCGTTCACTATCAATGCATCATCCAGGCCATTTTCTCTGGCATTTACGCCTGCCATGATATAAAACAAGGCATTTGCAGTTTTGTATGGAGCTAATGTGTTAACAGGTTTTTTCACATCGTCGTAAATATCCACATTGAGTCCTGTTTCATTTAGTTTAAAATAATTCGAAGCCATTTCCTCCGCTTCAATTAAATAATGACCCGTCATCTGAGTAGGCATGTAAGTTCCTGCCCCACTTCTGTAAATGGACAATCGTATTTTTCCGCCTAGCGAAATAGCATTGCTATTAACAAGCATTTCAATTAGTTCGTTCAGTTTATCTAAAGTAAGGGACAAGGGCATTTGAATCTTAAGCACCTTAAGGCCCTCAATAATTCTCTTATAATGATTTTCTAAATTGAAAGCCTTTCCATTAACTAAGCGTATCGACTCAAATAGACCATCTCCATATCTGAAAGACCTATTGGTCGAATCTAGATAAGGAATGCTCGCATCTAAAAACTCTCCATTTAAGCAAACACATGCCATATATTATTGAACGTTTTGATATAAATTAAAGATAGAGCAAATAGCACGAAGACAACTTGACTTTCCCATTAATTATTAAAGAAATCGATGGATTAATTAAATTGTTGTGCAACCTGCGTAATTAGTTCCGTGAATGTTTCTGGTCGGATGGCAATTGTAAATAATATACCAAATATTGCTCCAGAAAAATGAGCATCGTGAGCAATGTTGTCTTTTCCTTTTTTGCTCATATAAACTTCATAAATCAAATATAGAATACCAAACACAATTGAATAAATCGGAACTCCGGGTAGAAAAATAAATTGGAGACTGTTAAATGGATTCAAAATAATAGAGGAGAATAAAACAGCAGATACTGCTCCAGAAGCTCCAACAGCTAAATAGTTGGGATTATTCGCGTGCTTATAAAAAGCCGGAATTGTTGCGAAAATTATACCTCCAAAATACAATAAGCCATACCATAATTGACCAAAACCACCAAAGAAACGCACATAGTCTGCCTCCAAACCAAAAGCACCATAGGAACTGCTTTGATAGCCGAATGAATACAAGACAAACAGATTGAAAAATAAATGAATATAATCGGCATGAACGAAAGCATGTGTTATCGTATTAAACCATTTATTTTGATGCCGGGCACTGTATGGAGAAAATGTTAAACGATATTTGAGCTCTCGATTACTAAAGCACCAAATGGAAACAGCTACTGTTATTCCAATAATGACATATGTAAGCGGAATAGTTACCACTATTTTGAAATTACAACCCTAAAATCAAGCTCAATATGCGACTGGAAAGAGCTTTTATCCAGCACCTCTATATTTTTATAAATTTCTTCATAGCCATCAGACTCAACAAAGATTTCGAACTTACCTGGCGGTAAAATAATAACGTATCTCATGGTTTCTAAATTCGGTATGTAATCACCATAAACATCTCCTGTTTCTTCGTCAATTACTGATATAAGCGCATGATCCAGTTTTTCACCGGTTTCCGCTGTTTTAATTCTACCGGTAATCACTGTATATTCTGGCTCAATTTCTTTAAATGTTACCCGATAAATATCTAAATCGCCTATGCCCTCTTTTCGTAAGGCAGAAATGTACCCGTGTCTGCCTGAAGCTGAAACCCGAAAATTCATATTATCCTCTGGCGTATTGATAGGATAACCAATATTTCTCACAGCACCGAATTTTCTTTTCGAATGATTCCAGGTTGCTTTAAAAATGTCATACCCTCCCATACTTGTATGACCTTTACTTGAAAAATACAAAGCCTTTCCATCGGGCGATATATTAGGAAAATCTTCATCTTCAATCGTATTGATTGTCGGCCCAAGGTTTTGAGCCTGACTCCAGGTTCCATTTGGAAGTCGTTGGCACATGTAAAGATCAACTCCACCGTACCCACCTGGTCGATCACTTGCAAAATACATTCTTGACCCATCTGTGCTCAATGAAGCGGCTATCTCAATGTATTTTGAATTAATTGTTTTTGGTAGCTTCTTTAAAGACTCCACTCGCTTTTCTATAATGTTACATTCATAAATATTAGAACCCTTAGGGTAAATTTCTTTGTATATGATGGCTCGATCGCCGGTGGAATTCAAACCAACCACTTCTTCAATGTCTTCTTTACTATTAATTGTTGCATTAATTAATTTCGCCGTTCCAAATTCTCCTGCTTCAACACCAGACATATATATATTCGAAAGGTAACGTCCATTAGGCATTTGAGTACTTTCGTCATCTCGACAAGAATTAAAAATAAGAAACGACTCATCTGAAGGTATAAAGGGATAATAATCAGGGTAAACAGAATTAACATTTTCTCCTAAATTTTCAAAAGAAACATTAACCGGGAATTTGAGAAGCTCTTTGGCATTATCACAATATTCTATTTGCTTTTCTAGGGTAAGTAAATTCGGGTTAGTACTTTTTGCTAATTCCTTGAATTTTCGAAATGAACGAATAGCATCATCAAATTGATACGCAAAATGATATGCTCGACCTAACAAATACGTCGTATTCTCATTGCCTTTCGGATTTTTAAGTGCTTGTTTAAAATAGTCTACCGCAAGTGATTTGTCGATGTTTGTATTCAAATAGCACACACCAATCATATAGGCATAAATAAAATTATCCGAATCCTCTTCATGAAGTTCGAGCAGCTCTTCTAATGCAGCCTCATAATTTCCAAGTTCGAAAAGTGAAAAAGCTTCCTTTCTATCTTGGGCAGCTCCCAGAGTTGTTAGTAACGTAAATACAATTAATAATGTGTTTTTCATGTCAATTATAAAAATGCGTCAGCAAAACTACAAAAACCAAACGTTTAATAGGTCTATAATAGGCAACTTGATTCGAAAAAGCACAGATAGCAAAGCAAGACTATATGACACCTATTATTAATTCTTGATTGTTAATATTTTAAGAAAAGGTCGCAAGCACATTTTAACGGGAAAGCTATCTTTACATAAATGGCGAAGTCAAATCAGTTTATTAAACAATACTTTGGAAACAAAAAAGAAATCGGGGCTATTGCACCAAGCTCTAAGTTTTTAAGAAACAGAATGATGGCTCCAATTAGTTTTCATAGCGCTGATGTTATAATTGAATTAGGAGCTGGCAATGGAGTATTCACAAAAGAAATCATTAAAAGAATGAAATCTAGTTGTAAGCTTTTTGTATTTGAAACCAATGAGCTGTTCTTCGAATTATTGTCGAATGAGATAAAAGACGAACGGGTCGTATTTTTTAACGACTCAGCTGAATTAATAAACCAAAAATTGAGTGAGAACGGAATCAAATGTGCAGACGCCATTGTTTCATCTTTGCCTTATGCCGTATTTCCAAGTGAAGTTAAAAACAATATACTGGATGCATGTGTATCCGTTTTAAATAAAGAGGGTGTCTATGTTCAATTTCAATATAGTCTAAACGCACACAAATTATTAAAGCATAAATTCACTAATGTCACTCTTGATTTTACGCCCATCAACATGCCCCCAGCCTTCATTTATCGTTGCAGACCTTAACATTCTCTTACCTATCTTGTTTCTGAAAGCTACAATCCAGGATAGTTAATGACTTTTGCACTGGTATTTTACGAAAGAACAAACAATTTCTTCTTTCTTTTACTTGATAAAGCTACCTTCACGCGCTGAAAGAACCCATGATGGTAAATTTATTTCGAAAGCAGTCCAAATCTATACAAAAAGATGTTCTATCTGGTTTAACTGTTTCTCTTGCTTTAGTACCAGAGGCGGTGGCCTTTGCATTTGTTGCCGGAGTTGACCCTTTAGTTGGTCTATATGGCGCCTTTATTATGGGTATAATAACTTCTATTTTTGGTGGAAGACCCGGTATGATAAGTGGGGCAACGGGCGCAATGGCTATTGTGATGGTTGGATTAATTCAGCACGGCAATGTGTATGGACTTGGACTTGAGGAACCCATTCAAAACTTGGGTCTCCAATGGTTATTTATCACGTTGCTCATCGTTGGCGCAATTCAAATAACTGCAGGTATAGCTAAGGTTGGTAAATTTGTGAGACTGATACCTCATTCGGTAATGATGGGCTTTGTTAATGGCTTAGCTATCGTCATCTTTTTATCTCAACTGGGAATGTTTAAAGAATTTGCTTTGGACAACTTGGGACAAAAAGTTCTTATGGGCGACGGCTCGTTTATGAAACAATTTATTGGTGGTAATGCGCTATTATTAATGGTTGGTTTAGTAGCCCTCACCATGGGAATCATGTATGGATTACCTAAGCTAACCAAAAAGATACCTGCTGCTTTAACGGCAATTATTGTTGTTGCAGGCATTGTTATCTTTGGCGGGATGGACGTGAGTACAGTAGGCTCATTTGTTAGAGAAGGAGCCCAAAATCCGGAAGCCGGCATAGCAGGCGGATTGCCCACATTACAAATTCAATTACTTGATATTTTTCCTTCACTGAATTGGGAGGCCATGAGGCATATCTTACCCACGGCTGTTTTACTCGCTGCGGTTGGATTGATTGAATCCTTAATGACGCTTAACCTAATTGATGAAATCACCGATACAAGGGGTAGCGGAAATAAGGAATGTATTGCACAAGGTGCAGCCAACATGGCCAATGGACTTTTTGGAGGAATGGGTGGATGCGCCATGATCGGTCAATCTATTATTAATGTAAATGCAGGAGGACGCGGGAGACTATCGGGAATTATAGCAGCACTTGCCTTACTCTGCTTTATACTGTTTGGAAGCGAGCTGATTGAACAAATTCCAATTGCTGCGTTGATAGGAGTAATGTTTATGGTTGTGATTGGAACATTTGCATGGTCCAGCTTCCGTATTCTAAATAAAATTCCATTTTCAGATGCTTTTGTTTTAATCCTAGTGTCTGCCTTAACCGTAATGTTCGATCTGGCAATTGCTGTAATCGCTGGTGTTATTGTGTCAGCATTGGTCTTTTCTTGGGAGAACGCAAAACGAATTAGAGCTCGTAAACACATCAGTGAAAATGGAGTTAAGATATATGAAATCTGGGGGCCACTTTTCTTTGGTTCTATTCATGCGTTTAATCAGAAATTTGATGTAGTAAATGATCCCGACAGTATTGAAATAGATTTTATGGAATCAAAAGTTTCTGATCATTCTGGAATAGAAGCGCTTCGCGGCATTGTGAACAAATACGAAGAAGCGGGCAAAAGTGTTACTTTGAAGCATTTAAGCACAGATTGCAAGAAATTATTGATTAAGCGAAATATCAAATTTGATGAGATTATTCAATCTAACATTGATGATCCCCGATACCACGTTGTTTCAGACACAGCTGGCATAATGGAATAAACCATGTGCTTTTTTTCTTTCAATTAAATTATAGGTTATTTTAGAATCAATATTCAATACATATGCCAAAAAAGAAGTGGTTATCAGAAGAATTAAAACACCTAGAGAATAAGGGGAGCAAAGAGTTTGTCAGGAAACTACAATCCAATAAAGAAAAGAGCTTAAAAGCAATTCAATTACTATTTGAAAATTTAGGGCAAGAAGCCAGAGAAACCCAAGATGCGTCCAAAATCATGGTCAAATACTTGAAGGGCGGAAATATTTCAAAAGAAGAAGAAAAAGAGTTAAAAAGTCAAATCGTAGATATTTTCAAAGCAGTTGGTTTAGGTATACCCTTTGTACTAATTCCAGGCTCCTCACTACTTCTTCCTTTTCTGGTAAAAATGGCGGAGAAAAAGGGAATCAAACTACTCCCCACTGCATTTAATGATTCTGAGAAGAAAAATGAGATTGAATCTGCCGAATCAAATATTACAGATGAAGAAAATAAATAATGCTATTTTTTTATCCTTCTGCTTTAATGTTTGAGATACATCCATTTATTAGCTCTTTTAACTGAAACAATCCGTACCTTTTTCACAATAGATTTCTAACCCATGGAAAACGATTCTACTCAAAAAAAACTAAGAAACACAGCGCTAGATGTTAAGGCCATAAAAAACATGCTCATTATTATAATCATTCCGCTTGTTTTCTATCTATTGAAATTACTCGCTTTCATTTTCATTCCTCTGGCAAGTGCACTTTTTCTATCCATTTTATTCACTCCGTTTATGCGTTGGATGAAGAAGAAGAAAATACCTAAAATTGTATCCTTGTTTTCCGTAATGCTAATTATTTTTTCCTTTTTCAAGTTAAGCAGTGAATTGGTACAACTATCTAGCCATGAAATCATGAATTCTAACACCTCAGAATTGTTAATCAAGATGGAAGATAAACTCTTGGGAGTAGTTAGACCTGTAGAACAATTTCTTGGAATAGGCACCGCCATAGAAGATGACAGCATACACAATTTTTTGCAAGGAGATGACGGTAACTTGAGCTTATTGAATTATTTTGGTAACACCATTCAGTTCCTACAAAAATTCATCACACAGCTATTGATGCTGTTTTTCTTCTTAATTCTTCTTCTAGCCGGGTCTTTAGATTTACAAAGCATCATGAATTCTACTGTAGTAAAAAGAAGAAGTACAGCTATAAAAACGATGCTTAAAATTGAAAAAAGCATAGTGAAATTTATTCAAGTTAAGTTTATTTTGAGTGCTTTGACTGGAATTGGATTCGGCTTAGCATGTGTCGCTTTCGATGTGAGCTTTCCAATATTCTGGGGATTATTTGCGTTTGCGATTAATTTTGTTCAAATGGTTGGCTCTGTCATCTCTACTTTATGCCTGAGTATTTTTTCTTTAGCAGAAATTGAAAGTACAGGAACATTGGCTCTTTTCTGCATCATTATTGCATCAGTTCAAATTTTATTTGGTGGAATACTAGAACCTATAATGATGGGTAAAACATTTTCAATAAATACAGTAACCGTCTTGATAATGCTTATGCTTTGGGGATTCGTCTGGGGTGTTCCGGGTTTAATTCTCTCTATACCAATAACTGTATTGGTGAAAATTATTTTGGAACAAAATTCTAGAACAAAAAACATTGCCAAATTGATGGCTTAAATCGCGTTGAATAACCGCTGAATTTGTACTAACAAGGCTTAATTCATTATTTTAATTTGATGATTGATTGATTCTTTGTGAACAATTTGCAATAATCGACTTACAAACTCGTCACTAAGACCCAATTTATTTGCAAGCTCCTTCCGTGTCGCAATTATTTCATTCCAACGATCGACTTGTAATATAGTAACCCCTTTCAATCTCTTTTCTTCACCAATTTCTTCGATAATTTTGAATCGCGATGCTAATTTCTCTAAAATATCACTATCAATTAGGTCAATTTCTTTACGCAATTTATAAAGCATCGAGCTGAGTTCATCGTCATTAACTTCTTTCCTTCTAACAATTAAACCCTTAAACAAGGCCGCTAACTCAGTTGGTGTTATTTGTTGCTCTGCATCACTAAGGGCATTACTTGGATCGATGTGGCTTTCTATCATTAAACCGTCCATATCCAAATCAAGAGCCTTTTGGGATAACATGGATATGAGTTCCTTTTTTCCTCCAATATGACTTGGGTCAGAAAGAATTGGCAAATCAGGAAACTGACGTTTAAGCTCTATTGGAAAATCCCATTTAGGAACATTTCGATAAAGGGTTTTGTCAAAAGTTGAAAAACCACGATGTATGGCACCAAGTTTTTTTACACCAGCATTGTTCAATCTTTCTAAGGCACCTATCCAAAGCTGCAAATCTGGATTAATAGGGTTTTTCACAAAAACCGGGATATCTTTTCCGACAAGAGAGTCAGCAATCTCCTGAACTGAAAATGGGTTTACTGTGGTTCTTGCACCAATCCAAAACATATCAATACCCGCATTTAATGCTTCCTTTACATGCTGTGCATTGGCTACCTCCACTATGCAAGGCAATCCGGTTAATTCTGCTGCTTCCTTAATCCAAGGTAATCCGATAGACCCAACACCTTCGAAAGAGTTGGGCCGGGTTCTTGGCTTCCATATACCTGCTCGTAAAACGCTTACTTTTCCGGATTCCGAAAGCTTCGAGCAAGTTTGGATTACCTGGTCGCGGGATTCCGCACTGCATGGACCAGAAATAAGTATTGGTTTCCGAATATTTGGAAGCCAATTTTTGATGGGATTAATATCCATAGGTAAGCTGCATTTCTATACCTAACAAATATAATCAATTGTTGTTTGAGATTATCTCTAACGAATTATGCATTGTGTATTATTCTATTTGCGGAATTAATCTTTTAAGAATCACAAAGGCTGAACTACTTACTCTTGTGTAAAGAGAAGCAATCCAGCCTGTCCATTATGATTTACTTTAAAACTTCTTTATATCAATACGATTTCCATCATATCACCGGTTTCCATATCTCTTACAATATAAACACCCTTATCAACACCTGTCATATCGATCATCTTCGTACTGTTGAATTTCAACTCTCGAACAATCTGACCGGTTACAGAATAGATTCTAATGTGACTGTTACCTTCACTCAGTATTCTAAATTGACCTTCTGATGGATTCGGCAACACTGCAAACGAATGAACCGAAAAATCAGTTACCTCCGTTGCGCCACTAGACAACTCTATGGTCTCTTGTGTACTGCATGAATTTGCATCTACAACAACTACATCATAACTACCTGCACACAAGCTATCTTGACTATTGCCTTCTACTCCATCAATGTAATACGTATAAGGCGACTGACCTCCCATAGCATTCAAACGTATCGCTCCATCACAACCTGATGTAACGTTAGTAACATCCTGTGCAATCTGAAGCTCAGCTGGATCGGCTATTTCTAACTGGAATTGCTCACGGGCACATCCTTTTCCTCCGCCTACCTCTAACTCGTAACTACCCGGTAATAAGCCCGCAAATACGCCAACAGAATCGTTAAAAACAGTCGTGACAGCAGCCGATGAAGTTAGCGTAGCTGAAAATGGAGGCATTCCACCAAACTCTATCGCAATCTCTCCATCGATTCCACCATGACATGCAGAACCTGTCGCAACAACAGCTGATGTAGGATAGTAATGCAGCTTAAAGCGATCATCTGATGACAGTAAAGGATTCGAATTAAAACTATAAGCTAACGAATCAACAATCGGAGTAAATACATTTAACTCCATGTCTTCCAACACCAAACATCCATCAAAATTCATTACGCCTGGATTCGTAAACAATAAGGTATGCGAACCGATAACCGATGAACTGTAATGAAGAATCACTTCGAAACTATCATCAACCTTAACCTTGTTTAAAGTAACAGGTACCGTATCGGCCAACATCCATAAACTTGGCGCTGTTGAAACGTTAGTAAAAAGCTTATAACCATCCTTATCCACATCGTACCCAAATGTCGCATCCGGATCCTGTCCTAAAATTACTTCATCCTGATAAGCATTGGAACTATTCGTTAATCTAATCTTGAAAAAGGGTGATTCCGTTTGAGATTTCACAAAACTAGCAGAAACATCTTGCTTAGCTGCTTCCGTAATATTTATACTTGCCCCATATGCGTTTGCATGCACCCAAACACCTTGGTGAGCAGGAATCTCTCGATCCACGCTGTTAGTACCAGTACCTGAACCTGCACCACCTACATACAGGCCGTAATTACCATTCTCAGCACTGTAAATCCATATCTGATCATCAATGTTCACCTTAGTTAATGCATCCCAAGATATTGGACAAGGATAGGGATTACCAATGAAATTCCAACCTTTCTCATCCTCTGGCGCTGCGGTTTCTGCACTTATAGCATTTTGATAGCTCAATGAAAAATGATAAGTACCATATCCCGGCGTACCCTTAAAATCTAAATTAAATGTATTCGCACCCAAATACATTCTGTGCGCTGAAGAAGGAGCAGTAGGATTCGTAATGTGCGTAGCCGGTGTCCAACCATTATCCTTATTTCCATTCGCCAAAGTCTCGTCGTATGTATAAGCAGAACAAAAACCCGGTCCAGGACTCGATGATCCTGTAAAACCACTCATAAATACACCATCATCTGAAAATTCCTGAAGAGTCATGTTTTCAACACCACATGTAAATTCTCTCCAACCCACTTTGGTTGTAACCAGATGTTGTTGTACGGTAACATTACCCGAAAACGGGCTTGATTGATCAAGCGTTGTGGAAAATTGAATTCCTGCGCTAGGAGAAGTTCCGCTGCTGTAGACAACATTTCCAGTGGAGTTTACGACAGTATAACTATGCTCAGACTCCCAACTACCAGCTGTGTAAGCTACCGCAAATGTTTGCCCTGAAGTAAAACTAGATAAATTAATGCTATGAGTTATAGAACTTCCAGAAGTAAGGCCATAATCTCCTTGAGAAACACCATCAACTGATACGGTTAAAAATGCACCATCCCAACCATCGCCGTAGGAATCATTAATCACCAATGAATAGCCTCGAATAGCAGAAGACATTATTCGACCGGTTGCGGACGAATTACTTGCTATGACTATGGCATTATTTGTAGTTATGACGCCACCATCAGGGTACAATGCGCCAAACACATTGTACGTTCCTGATTCAACAGTAATTCCTGACGCATTAGAAACACGAATACTGTAAAAATTCTGTATTCCTCCATTCAACAGATTGGCACCTTCTGAACCCGTAAAATTAATTGTACCGTCCGGCGAATCAATATTCCCGTTATTCGTCCAATTACCATTAACTTGTAATTCTTGAGCGTTCACAATGGCAAGTATAACACCCGATTCAATCGTAATGTTTCTTACAGTTCCTGTTGCATTCTCTATAATTGGAGGCACAGTTGCAGAACTTGGGATTAATACATCAGATGAAGAAGTTGGAACCTCATTATTAGACCAGTTACCTGCAAGATTCCAATCTTGAGAAACAGCACCAGTCCAAGAAATATCTGTATCAACAACAATATCGTCAATAGCCATATCTCCAGTATAAGAAATTCCAGCAGCTACATATTTTATTCTAAATAGAACCGACGATCTATTAGCAAGTGAACTCATCCCCGGAACTTCTACATAAGTAGCAGCTTCAGTTGCTGAAGAATGCTGTTGGCCTGTAACTGACCACATAGTTGTAAAGCTTGTTCCATCATCAACACTATAATCGAATTGCATAGTACCAATCGAAGATCCATAGGCATGATAAGAAAAACTAACCTTTGGTGATGAAACTTGACTAAAATCAAAACATTTTGATGTCATTATGAATGTGCCGCTTTCATTACCTGATGTTTCGGCATAGGCATACTGAGAAGAAGATGAATTTGATGTTGGATCAGATCCAAAAACAGTAGCGTCATTTGGACCAGTACCAGATGAGGTAGTAGCACCCGAAATGAAATTCCAACCACTATTAGTCCAAGTTGCTCCACTTTCCATATTCATTGCAAACGGCATTGGAGTACAAGCAATGTTCGAAGCAACGACTTTTAAATTTGGAACATATGCTTTCATTGCAGACGGATTATACGGCATATTGGACGGATCTGGATTAATACCATCACTGTAATAAGTTAGTGATCTATTATACGTTGATGTAGACCTACACAAAAAATCATGTGAGCTAGATCCATAACCAGCAGCATTTTCATCGGTTGCAATTACAATATTGCTAGATCCATCCCAAGTAAATGGTATACCTCCAACACGCACATCATAATAGGTGCCATTAGAAACAACAGTAGGAGTTGCTTGACTAGCAAAAAGTGACATAGTCGAAACTAGTTTCCATTGAGACGCTAACGTACCTGAAAAATAGTTGGTAGATGTATGACCTATGTAAACTGTCCAATTATCCGAACTACTCAATGATGAAGTGTTTAATTCATAAATAAGTGCAGAAATTTCTGAGCCTGCTTGTAAACCAGCGTCAGTTAGCTCTTGTGCTGTATAAATGGATTGAGTATAAGAATATCCATAATATGGTTCTATTGGACATGAAACACCAACCCAAGTATCCGTACCACCTATTTGAGTTCCTGACACGTTACTACCGGTTGCACCAGAAGACGAAAAATTACAAAAATCGCATCCAGTTGATGCTCCAAATATAGTTCCAGAACCCGAGGAAGTTCCATAAACACTAACTGATCCTGACCCCCCTATATTAGACCCCGATCCTGCAGAAAAATTACCATTACAGATAACGGTCCCTTCTACTACCACGTTTGTTGAATTATTAGAATTCTCACCAGAATTCATTACTAATGTACCTGTAGAAGTGACATTAATAATGGAGCCGTTTTGAAAATCACACAAGCCTGAGATTACTAAAGTCCCAGCGATAGTTAGCATTACTCCACTTTTAACTCTTATCTCTCCGTTTACAGTAACGGTATGACCTGTAGTAATTGTTACATCATCCGCTAACTTGAAGCCACTAGCGAGAGTGGGCGCATTACCAGAAGCCCATGTAGACCCCGTTTCGAAATCACCCGATTGAGCTGATGTATACTGTGAATAAGCCTGATTTGGTAGTCCAAAACATATAAATAAGAATAGACTACATAAAATTGTAATTGAATTTTTCATAATGGAATGGTTTTCCGTACGAGTACAAAAAACACCCCAACAAGATAAATATCTAGTAATCAGCTAATTAATAAATTTGCTTGTGCGGCATTTTTCCCATTAAGAATTTTGATTTCCCATTTTGGGATATATAGTTGTTCAGGAACTCAGACACAAAAATACTAAATCAATACGATTTCCATCATGTCCCCGGTTTCCATATCTCTTACAATATAAACACCCTTATCAACACCTGTCATATCGATCATCTTCGTACTGTTGAATTTCAACTCTCGAACAATCTGACCGGTTACAGAATAGATTCTAATGTGACTGTTACCTTCACTCAGTATTCTAAATTGACCTTCTGATGGATTCGGCAACACTGCAAACGAATGAACCGAAAAATCAGTTACCTCCGTTGCGCCACTAGACAACTCTATGGTCTCTTGTGTACTGCATGAATTTGCATCTACAACAACTACATCATAACTACCTGCACACAAGCTATCTTGACTATTGCCTTCTACTCCATCAATGTAATACGTATAAGGCGACTGACCTCCCATAGCATTCAAACGTATCGCTCCATCACAACCTGATGTAACGTTAGTAACATCCTGTGCAATCTGAAGCTCAGCTGGATCGGCTATTTCTAACTGGAATTGCTCACGGGCACATCCTTTTCCTCCGCCTACCTCTAACTCGTAACTACCCGGTAATAAGCCCGCAAATACGCCAACAGAATCGTTAAAAACAGTCGTGACAGCAGCCGATGAAGTTAGCGTAGCTGAAAATGGAGGCATTCCACCAAACTCTATCGCAATCTCTCCATCGATTCCACCATGACATGCAGAACCTGTCGCAACAACAGCTGATGTAGGATAGTAATGCAGCTTAAAGCGATCATCTGATGACAGTAAAGGATTCGAATTAAAACTATAAGCTAACGAATCAACAATCGGAGTAAATACATTTAACTCCATGTCTTCCAACACCAAACATCCATCAAAATTCATTACGCCTGGATTCGTAAACAATAAGGTATGCGAACCGATAACCGATGAACTGTAATGAAGAATCACTTCGAAACTATCATCAACCTTAACCTTGTTTAAAGTAACAGGTACCGTATCGGCCAACATCCATAAACTTGGCGCTGTTGAAACGTTAGTAAAAAGCTTATAACCATCCTTATCCACATCGTACCCAAATGTCGCATCCGGATCCTGTCCTAAAATTACTTCATCCTGATAAGCATTGGAACTATTCGTTAATCTAATCTTGAAAAAGGGTGATTCCGTTTGAGATTTCACAAAACTAGCAGAAACATCTTGCTTAGCTGCTTCCGTAATATTTATACTTGCCCCATATGCGTTTGCATGCACCCAAACACCTTGGTGAGCAGGAATCTCTCGATCCACGCTGTTAGTACCAGTACCTGAACCTGCACCACCTACATACAGGCCGTAATTACCATTCTCAGCACTGTAAATCCATATCTGATCATCAATGTTCACCTTAGTTAATGCATCCCAAGATATTGGACAAGGATAGGGATTACCAATGAAATTCCAACCTTTCTGATCCTCTGGCGCTGCGGTTTCTGCACTTATAGCATTTTGATAGCTCAATGAAAAATGATAAGTACCATATCCCGGCGTACCCTTAAAATCTAAATTAAATGTATTCGCTCCTAAATACATCCTGTGAGCAGATGACGGTGATGTCGGATTAGTTATGCTAGTAGCTGGTGTCCAACCATCATTTTTATCTCCATTAGCTAAGGTTTCGTCATAACTATAAACCGAAGTAAATCCAGGCCCTGTACTTGAGGATCCCCAAAATCCAGTCATGTAAATTCCATCATTTGAAAAATCCTGAAGAGTCATGTTTTCAACACCACATGTAAATTCTCTCCATCCCATTTTAGTTGTAGAAAGATATTGTTGTACCGTAACATCACCATCAAACGGTGATAAATAAGCATTCGACACAGCGTATATACCCGTAGCATCATTGCCTGTATTTGATGAGTAAGTGCCAGATGAATAGGCTACCGACCCGCCTAGACTGATTGAATAGGTTATTTCTGTATCCCAAGAACCCGAAATAAAATCAAATGACACATCAGAGCCACATGGTAAATCAAAGCTATAGTCAGCAGCAGAACCTGACGCAATTGTATAATTTGACGATACGGAGCCATCCACTAATACATTAAGAGACGCACCATTCCAACCGTCACCGTACGAATCAAATAGACTTACGGAGAATTGCTTTGGGTCAGTGCACTGATTAGGTAGCGCCATAATACGCCCGGTTGAATTACTATTGCTTGCTATTACCAAATTGTCTTTGGTAACAATGGTACCACCATCCGGATACAATGCGCCGTATATGTTGTAAGTGCCCGATTGTAATTCAATACCAGCAGCACTTGTAACACGCATTGAATAAAAATCTTGTGTTACACCATTCAATACATTTTGCTCAGAACCCGAAAAAGTTACAATACCATTTCCAGCACTGAGTGTTCCATCGTTAATCCAATTACCATTAACTACTAATTCTTTTCCATTCTTAATATTGAGAACAGTACCAGCAGCCATGGTAATGTCATTGACATATGCAGTAGCATTTTCGATTGATGGCTGAGCAAGAGCTGTGGAAGAAAAAACAATGTCATCGGTGTAATCAGGCAGCTCGCCTGTGCTCCAATTATTTACATCGTGCCAGTCTGGAGAGGTGCCTAACCAGACAAATCGTTGATCAATTAAGATGTCATCAATTGCCACATCACCTCTATAGCTATTACCCGATAAATAACGAAATCTGAAATACACCACTGGCAAGCTTGCTGTGGGAAGCAGATCCACATACACTTGATTTGCTGGGTCAGTAGTCGAAGTATTTTGTTGACCAGACACAGACCACAAAGGCGTCCAAACTGCCTGATCTGTACTAAACTCAAATGACAAATCTCCAATATCGGCTCCGTAAGCATGATAGGCGAAAGTTAATTCAGGAAAAGAAACCGATGAAAAATCAAAACAATTTGAAGTCATTGTAAACTCAGTGTTAAAATTACCAGTCACCTCGCAATAAGCATAATTAGACGAAGATGCATTGGAAGTGACATCAGCACCAAAAACAGTGGCGTCTTCCGGTCCACTTGAGGCTGAAAGCGTTCCACCCGAGTTGACGGTCCAATCTGTGCTCCAGGTTGATCCACCTTCAAAGTTCAAAGAAAAGGGCAAAGAAGCGCATAATACATCTGTAGCGATAACTCTCAGGTTTGGGATGTATTCATATACATACAAGGCAGGAGGAGGACCTGCAGGATTAGGATTGATTCCATCACTGTAATAAGTAAGAGATTTTGACGCGCCAGTCGAATGACAATAAAAATCATCTGAAGGGCTTCCGTAATTTGGAGCATTTTCATCGACAGCAATCACAATGTTACTAGACCCATTCCAAACAAATGGTGCATCGGCTGTAATCCTAACATCTGATACTCCATTTGGTGAAACTCCTGGACTAATAGCAGGCATGGTTCCTAATGCAAATTCTTGAAATAAACCAATATCAATCCAATCATCTACGTCAGCAAATGTGCTTTTTGAAGTTAATCCTATATAAATATCCCAATTGTCTGAATTTGTAAGTGCAGCACTAGAATACTCATATATTAGAGCTGAAATAACCGATCCATTCTGCAGTCCAGCAGCAGTGAGATCAGCTGCATCAATGATGGTCTGCGTGTAAGAATAGCCGTAGTACGGTTCTATTGGTACGCTTGCGTTCACATAAGTTTCGTCTGGTCCAACTTGCACCGTGGTTTGACTAGTTGATATAATTGCTTGTAGTAAAAATGTTGTCATACACAAACAACGGAACGCACCTATTGGTGCACAGATAGTAGTTTTCATTTTGATGGTGTTATTAGGCGTTAACAGAAACTAAGCGGCACTTGTAAATTACAAAAAAATCAAATAAAATCACAACCTTCTGTTCCAAAATACTTTACAAAAGTCTAAAAATGACATAATATGTCATATGTGGAGAGGATTCCTATAACGAGGACTGATTCCAAAATGAATAATGTGGCAAGTCAGGAAAAACTTAAAATCACAGAACCAGCCGTTTTTTTTGTTTTCGAATTGCAAGCCGGCCAGACTTGGAATAATAGCGATATTTAACCCGCATTTTGACACTACTACGCTTTGAATAAGAATACACGTTATTACTCCACTGAAGTGTGCCATCTCGTCTCCAGAAAGACTCTTCGACAAGTATCGCTGAACCACGCAATTTACCTTTAAAGTCATGGAATTCACAAGGGTCACAATTCACTCGATACTTTAGCTCGTATCTTATTGTGTCTTTCGAATAATATTCTTTAGAATAAACCCAGGTATTAAATATTGACAGACTATCAACAAACTTCAAATCTTCAATACACTCTATTTCTTGAGCGATATGAAGAAAAGCAGAAAAAATTAGACATATGGATACTCCAATTTTATTCAATCAGAATAAAGTTGGTTGCGAATCATCTTCTGAATCCGAGTTCGTACCGTCATCTTTAGAAGTGCTCTTCGATGTGTTCTTAGCATCTACCTCAAATTCAACCACCACTGATTCCTCTGTATTCGTAGACCCAACCACATTCTCAGTTTTCGGTTGCTTCTGATTATTGCCACTAACTGTTTTCTTGGTAGATGAATCAATCTTTATTCCCTTTTCACTTGAATCAGAATCACTATCCCCAGCATCGAAATCCTCTCCTGCAACCGAAGAATTTACTTCAGGCCATGCCTCATCATCTTCTGACGTAACCAACGCTATATCTTTAATCTTTAACTTAGAAAGTTGATTTCCCTGGGCCTTTATCCCCTTCACATCAATCAATTTTGACAAGTCTTCTTCTTTATCTGGCAAATGCTTAGTTGCCTTTAAATGCTTATTATAAATAAGCTTCAATTTGGGCTTGTATCGCGACGATATAACTTTCATTTCGTTTCCATCCTCTTCAGGAACAAAAAACACTTTCTTTGGAGAAATATCTAATAAGAATCGTTTTACGTAAAACATTTCTTTCTTTCCAACCCAATACACACAGGACAGAGCATGTGTAGGGTGCCATTTTTCAATTAACAACAAATCATCATCAAATTTCATAGACAATTCAAATCCAGTAAGTCGATAATACCCACCCTTATAAACAGTCAGAATTTTATCTTCTCCTCGAAATTCACCTAGTAAAATACCTCGCTGCTCATCGTTAAGTCTTTGAACTACAGGGTCCCACCATACTTTTCGCGCAGCAAGTGTTGATCCACCAACTTCTCGTTGTACAACTTTAGAGACTAGCTCTTTAGTTACCCGATTACCTCTAGAGGCCCTTCCTTTTATAGCTAATTCACTAAAGTCAATATCTATTTTTAACTTTTTCAAATGTGGACGAGACCGAAGTTGAACCGTAACCACTTCTTTTCTTCCATTCGGATTTGCGGTGAAGTAATGTATTCTAGATCCTTTAGCACCTGTCGTTAAATCATATTCCTTATCTCTGGTAATAGAATTGATAAAAAACCGCTTCATATAAGAAATCTTGCTCTTTCCGTCTTGGTAAATCATGTGGTAAATGGTTCGCTTGTCCCCCTTTTTCCAAACACCTATATGTAGAATTCCTTTGCCTACAAATTTCTTGTCTGTGATTTTTGTAACTAAAGCCTTGCCCGTTTTAAAGAAAACAATTATGTCATCAATCTCAGAACAATCTTGTACGAACTCATCTTTTCGCAATGACCAACCAAGAAAGCCCTCCTCGCGATTAACGTACAATTTCTTATTTGACACGATAGCAGCTGTCTTGTGTACATTATCAAAGATCTTAATGAGGGTTTTCCTATCCCTACCCTTTCCAAATTTTTGTTTCAAGTCTTTGAAGTAGGAAATTACAAAATCAACAAGATTATCAAGGTTGTGCTGTACTTCTTTCAGCCCCTCCTCTAATTTTAAAATGTTTTCATCCGCCTTGAATGCATCAAATTTTGAAATTCTCTTAATTCTAATCTCTGTTAATTTTGTAATATCTTCCTCTGTCAAATCTCTATGCAGTTTGACAGCACCTTTCTTTTTATTGCTTTTTGATGGAGTACTAATATGGACATGCATGCCCTTATCAATAGCCTCAATTACAGCCTCCCATGTTTCACATTCTTCGATGTCTCGATAGATTCTGTTCTCAATAAAAATACGCTCTAGTGAAGCAAAATGCCAATGCTCCAAAAGCTCTTTTTGTTTGATTTCCAACTCCAACTGAAGCAAATCCTGGGTTCTTTGCGTATTCGATCGTAAAATATCTGTTACACCCATAAAAACGGGCTGCTCATTAAAAATAACACAAGCATTAGGAGAAATAGAAACTTCACAATCTGTAAACGCAAAAAGTGCATCAATCATTTTATCCGGAGAAACACCTGAAGGAAGCGGTATTGTCTTCTATTTTCTTAATCTTTATCTTCCCTTTGTCATTGGCCTTGATTATAGAAGAAATCAAACTATCCGTTGTCGACCCGTAAGGTATTTCTGTAATTACTAAAGTCTTAGAGTCAATCTTAGATAATTTTGCTCTTACTCTTACCTTCCCACCTCTTAATCCATCATTGTAATTCAAAAAATCAGCCATTCCTCCATTTGGGAAGTCCGGAAGAATTTTGGGTTTCTTCCCGCGCAGGACATCAATAGACCCATCGATTAGCTCATTAAAATTGTGCGGCAGCATTTTGCATGCTAATCCAACCGCGATTCCTTCTGCTCCTTGAGCTAAGAGCAACGGAAACTTAACCGGCAAATGAACGGGCTCTTTATTACGTCCGTCATAAGAAGCCAGCCAATCTGTAGTTTTGGGGTTAAATGAAGTGTGTAGGGCAAATTTAGTAAGCCTTGCCTCTATGTATCTTGGAGCAGCAGCACGATCACCTGTAAGGGTATTTCCCCAATTACCCTGCGTATCAATAATAATATCTTTTTGGCCAATTTGAACCATAGCATCACCAATGGACTGGTCGCCATGAGGATGATACTTCATGGTATTTCCGATGACATTGGCGACTTTGTTATAACGTCCATCATCCAGTTCCTTCATGGAGTGTAAAATTCTCCTTTGAACGGGCTTTAGCCCATCATTTAATGCCGGAACAGCTCGTTCCAGAATTACGTATGATGCATAATCCAGGAACCAATCTTCATACATTCCAGAAAGTAGGGTAATGTTTCCACCATCCTCACCATCTTCTTTGCTCGCATTGGTTTCTTCATCAGCACCTGCAGCATCGCTATTTTTGCCGTTGACATTCTCTTCAGAGCTATTCTCTGAATGATCGTTTTTTTCCTCGTCGTTTTCCTCTCCCATTACTACTTTATTCCTTTTCTATTGACTTCATATTTACGAATCTTCGTCAACTAAATCAGTTTCAACTCTTAAATTGTTGATAATAAACTCTTGTCTATTCGGCGTATTCTTTCCCATATAAAATTCAAGTATTTTATCAATACTTGAATCTTGGCCAATCACAACTGGCTCTAATCTCATGTCTTCGCCAATAAAATTTTTAAACTCATCCGGAGATATTTCTCCAAGCCCTTTAAACCGAGTTATTTCAGGAGACTTACCTAAATCACGGATAGCGGATTGACGCTCCTCTTCTGAATAACAATACCTGGTTTCTTTCTTATTTCGAACTCGAAATAAAGGCGTTTGCAAAATAAAAACATGTCCTTTTCTCACCAGATCTGGAAAAAACTGTAAAAAGAACGTCATTAATAACATCCTAATATGCATACCATCGACATCAGCATCAGTTGCTATAACAACCCTGTTGTATCTAAGGCCTTCCATTTCCTCTTCGATATTGAGTGCCGCTTGAACCAAGT
>JACKZZ010013036.1_pt1 | contig 26454 bp, 7 predicted proteins | sample 8027871 | NCBI WGS metagenome assembly JACKZZ01 (sample SAMN15724774, study PRJNA655200) | protist metagenome | isolation source: fluorescence activated cell sorting (FACS) single amplified genomes of... | place: USA: West Boothbay Harbor, Gulf of Maine | collected 2000-07-19 | reverse complement strand
CCGCATTGCTAGCGTATAATGATAGTATATTTACAGAAGATGATTTTCGCAGTATCCAAAGAATTGGCGATTCTTTAAAGAAAGCTAGTGAAGACCAGACAAAAATCGGGAGATTTGGAATTGGTTTTAATGCAGTCTATCATTGGACAGATTTGCCTAGCTTTGTGTCAGCTAACAAGCTAGTCATGCTAGATCCACAGGCAAGATTTCTTCCTAACGTTAACCCGTCAAATCCTGGTCGTATGGTTGATTGGATAGAGAATCCAGATGTTATTCAGGCATATCGAGATCAATTTTCTGTATATCAATTTGAAGGGAAGGAGATTGATTGGACTAAACCATTTAATGGAACTTTGTTTCGTTTGCCATTAAGAACATCTGATCAAGCAGAAACATCTTCTTTGTCTAAGCGTGCACTAGGGGCGAAAGATGCATTGTCTATTCTAATGAGCCTACGTGATGAAGCTGCAGCAATGCTCCTCTTCCTGAATAATGTAGAAAGCATTGAAATTTCACATTGGCAGGAAGGGGAACCGCATCCCACACTTCATGCACATTGTTGCTTACATGAACTATCCCAAGAAACTCGAAAACTCAGAGGATTTGTGAAGGATAAAAGAAAGCATGCTGATGCTGTACAGACTGGACAGCTGTTTACTGCAGATTATGCCCTCGAGATTTTCTGTCGTCTCGGTCCTGATTTTGGAAATATTAGTTACATGGAAAAGTGGCAAATATGCAACCAATTGGGAGGAAATGAAGCATGCCGTATTGCAAAGTTACCCGCAAACGAACTTTTAAGGCTAGTGCCATGGGGAGGACTTGCAGCTTGTATTAGCCGTGATGATGCGAACTCATCCACTAGCGCCAAGGACGGTCTTGCTTACTGCTTTCTTCCACTTCCTGTGCGAACAGGTTTGCCAGTTATGGTGAATGGCTTTTTCGAGCTTTCCTCAAATCGAAGAGATATATGGCAATCAGGAAGTGATATGACTGGCGATGGAAAAACTCGCGCTGAATGGAATGTAAGCCTTTTAGAAGGTGTTATATCTCCGTGTTACGTTCGTCTTTTGCTACGATTGAAGAAACTATTAGGATATTCAGCTCATTTTCAGCACTTTTGGCCATCCAATAAGGTCGGTAACCCCTGGGATATTGTTGTTAAGTGCACTTTATCTCTTTGCAGATCCGAAAAATTACTTAAAGTTTGCAGCAATCAATTAGAGTTGGATGCCTTCTTTTCACATGATGATGTTATTATCGACACATCATGTAATGCAAGCTTAGCGAGTGGTAACGGTAACGGTAACGATAATGGAGAATGGATAGCATGCGATCAAGCTATTTTACTACCGGGATGTGATAGTTATGGTTTGTCTGGGACCCAAGACCTCAGGCGACTGGCCCTCTTCTTCTTGCATTCTGGACAACGTTTAGTTCTCTGTGAGTCGAGCTTGATGACTACACTCTGTACCGAACAAATTGGAACGCTTCATCTACCAAGAGCTACATGTGAATACGTCGCAACCCCCAAGTTTACAAGAACTATTCTTGCACTTGAAGAGGTTGCACGTAAATTCATTGCAAATGACACTCTAAAGGCATTATCCGATTTGCTTCTTCGGTATGCTTTGTATGGCTTAACAGTCAAATCTCCATTGTTTGATTTAAACGCTTTGCCTATTTTGCCGATGCAAGATGGTGGTGTTGCAAAGATGCAGATATACTCAGAAATGGAAGTATCTAGTATTTCTTCTCTATGCAGTATGGGTTATGGCTTCACAAATAGTATCACTACACTGTCCAGTACAAATTTTCAGCTGGAAAATGCTTTGGAAATGTTATCAAATGAGAATGCTCATGATGCTATACAGCCTGCCAATTCACACAGACATTCTGCTGTAGTCATTGTTGACAAGGAAGAGCATGAATTATTTGCAGGTGCAGCGAAAGTTCTATTGAATCATACCAGAGTCGGGCCTCGAGAGCGCGAGTTCCTTGCACATCCATTGTTGCAACAGGTCTCCAATATACGGAATTTTGAGCCAGCACTGACAATCGATTTGATGCATCATGTACTACCTTCTGCGTTTTTTAATGATGACAGTGAAGTTATTTGGATTCAGGATTTGGAGGCGACAAAAAGGGATGAAATAGCTATATTCATGAAGAATTTTTGGTCTTATGCCTGTAAGAAACCAAGTGTTATAGCTTCCATTGCCATGAAAGTTGCTATTGTGCCGATTTACACGTATGCAGATGTTTTAAAGTCTAACTCAGTGGAATCTCAGAATGGCAGCATGGAAGGCATGTCTCGTCAGGTGGGATATGCACCACTTTCGGCAATGTCGAATATAATAGCTGGTTCTATGGCCGATATTGCATTACCAACAAGCGTGGAAAGCATTCTTATGAAGGCTGGTATCTTGTTTATCGATATAGAGTATTTCAATACAGATTTGCAAGAATTTCCCCAGGTATTTTGGGACTATGTACATAAAGGTACGCGATCTGGAATTGTTACGGCATTGAGTCCACTAACACGACGTACAGCTAACAAAGGTACGAACAAGCGAAACAGGTTATTTGAGCTCACAGCAAATGAGCGCAAGGGGCTTCGCCAATATCTTGCTTCATGTGAGAGCTTGGCAACAATTTCACCTGATGAAATCCAAACAATCTCAAAGTTTCCAATTTTCACGACTTTTCGTGAGGGTTCTGCTGTGGATGGAGGACACGTGGGTAGCTATTTCTCGTTAGAAGGCCGCGATGAGTGCAGAACAATCGGCAAAGCAAATGATATTTCGGTTCATCTACTACCGTTGCATTATATATACTACGAAAACAGAAGTGATTTCGGGCTTCTTAAATCACTTGGTGTGGACGTTGTTTGCTTGAGTGCATTCTATAAGTCTGAATTCATTCCTAACATAGCCGCTTCTTTCTCAAGTCATTCACAAGAAACTGAAGATGCATTGATATATTGTCTTCAAAATATCAATGTTTTTGCCAAGGAAGATGATTCGTTTCCTGATTACTTAGCGACAGCGCAGTTCTTACCAAGTTCCCAACTTAGTCAAAATGTTAAGCCCGAACTACTCCGTCCTGATCAGTTATTTGACCCTACATCAAAAGAAATGCGTGAGCTTTTAGATGATTCATTTTTTCCACTTCCTTTTTTGCAGCGAAATGATACTTTAGCGGTGCTGCAAATGCTTGGTATGAAGCAAACAATTGGTTGGGATGGTGTCATTACATGCGCCAGACGTCTAGACGAAACTCAAGCAAATGCAATAGAAAAAAATGCACATGATAAAATTGGGGAAAGTACGCAGGCCAAAGACTTGATTTCCATCAGAAAGCGCGCTGTGAGTCTCTTGCGATTCCTTGACAATAAGATTGATGAACTTCTGGATGTTAATATCCCCAAAGAAGTGAAAGGGATGTTATCTTCCTTTCGCTCATTTTTCGTTGCCCCAGAAGCAAAAATAATGGTTCCTGTAGATGAGTATCTTAAGGAATTACGAAATATTTCATGGGTTCCTGTAATGGCAGAAAGGGATCATGCATGTATGCCTTGGATAGACATGTCTGATGGTTTACGTGTAGTCGCGTCGCCTAAAAGGTGCCGCCTTTCCGGGGATATTTGGTTGTGTTCTTCTGCTAATTACATATTAGCCGAACCGATAACGAGCCCGCGACTTACAAAAGCCCTTGGCTTGGCAGAGTCTGTACCGCTACTTACTATAGCCATGCAGCTCAAACACCTTTCTGAACAGTTTCTACGTCTTCAACAAAAATCAAAGTCAGAAAGTACCATAGACGAATCCGAAGCTTCTGCTGATGTGAAAAATAATACAAACGAGTTCATAGAAGATGAGCTTCAAGAAAGTAGAGAAACTATATCAGCGCTCATACCGCAGTTATACCAGCGCTTACATACTGGAATGTCGACGAGTGCTGGTAGTGATTCTCAAATATCTATTACTAAGTCTATTCAATCTACTTTGGTTGATGCGAATTGGATTTGGGTTGGTAGCACATTCGTTCACCCATCAAAGGTGTCACTTACAGCTGATGCATCTCCTTATTTGTATCGTCTACCTCAAGATTTAAGGGTGTACGGGAACTTGTTGAGAGCCTTTTCTGTAAAATCTTCTTTCTTGTCTACTGATTACGAAGAGGTTTTATATCTTATGGCACTTGAAACCAGCCATGCACACGAAAGTAGTAGTGATGCGCGGCCTACTACTACATTAAAGCCAACACGAGCGCTTACTGCGAACAAGATTGATTTGGCATGTAGTATTATTACTTTGCTTAGTTCTGATGGAGCTGTAACAAATAAGTTGTATATACCAGACGACAAGGGGTGCTTAGCATTATGCAGTGATTTAATATACGACGATGTTCCATGGCTAGATGGTCAACAATACGCATCAGTAAGGCAAGGGTGTCGGTTTGTGCATCCTAATATTTCTGCAAGTATTGCAGAAAAAGTTGGGGCTAGGTCTCTTCGAGAATTCCTCTTGTCTAGAAATATTGAATCAGACTCAATGTTTGAAGCTGAAGATGTCGTAGAATCCAGTGAAAACGTTTCTACTGTGGAAGCATTCGGCCAAGCAGAAAGTCTAACAAAACGCATTAAAAATATTATTGATATGTACCCTGATGGTAATCCAATCTTCAGCGAGTTAATACAAAACGCCGATGATGCTTGTGCGACAAGTGTGCGAATCATGCTTGATGAAAACACGTACCCAACAGAAGCATTGCTCAGCAGTAATATGGCTCCTCTACAAGGACCCTCGCTTCTAGTTTGGAATGACGCAATATTCTCCGAGAGTGACTACAAAAGCTTGGCACGTATTGGCCACGGACACAAGCTAGACAAAGTATCTACCACTGGCAGATTTGGACTCGGGTTTAATAGTACATACCATATTACAGATACTCCAACATTTGTATCTGGAGATCACCTCGTTATTTTTGATCCACATTGTTCGCATGCACCAGGGGCTACTCTCAGTCAACCAGGTGTAAAAGTGAAATGTACTAAAAACCACATGTACGAAATGTTCCGCGATCAGTTTCGACCTTATGAATTCTTTGGTTGCAATTTCAAGAGCTCCTATGAAGGGACATTATTTCGGTTTCCGTTTAGAGATGCTAATATGGCACAAGCAAGTGAGATATCGCGCAGAGCCTACACAACTGCTGATGCAACGAAGAACTTAGAGCAGCTTGGGCAACACTTATCTGATTATCTTCTCTTCTTAAGATCTGTGCGAAACATCGAAATCTATACACTCCGACGAGGTGAAACGGCCCCAACTTTGATGTATCGCGCTGAAGCTAATATACTCGGAAAAGAATGTCAACATGACCAGACCATTCTTGATACTATTAATGGGCATGGTGAGAAAAGCGCCAGTCGAGATCATTTTTACCAATCTCTTCAGTCAATTAATGAATCTGAGCTGCCCCGAGTTTCTCACCGTCTGGGTATTCAAGCTACGACTTACAATAAAATCAATAATGGTGGACAAGAAAAATTCTTAGAGAATTCTGAGTTTCTGGTTGTATCAGGACTTTCGGGAGGTGAAGCAAGATCTTTAGCATGTGCTAATAGCTCCCGCCATCTAAAATTAATACCATTTGGCTCTGTAGCCGCATGCTTGTCTACTTCGAAAGAAGGAGCACCTGAAATTGCTGATAATGAAATAATTTGTGTACCCCCTCTTGTCGGTCACGCTTTTTGCTTTTTACCTTTACCTGTCTCAACCAAGCTACCTATTCATGTTAATGCATACTGGGAACTGTCAAGCAATCGGAGAGATATTTGGCAAGGTGATGATACTCAAGGAGATGCTAAGTTACGTTCGGATTGGAATATTCAAATCATGAACGACATCTTGGCCCCTTTATATGCATACTTGCTGAGGCTGCTTGTCGAGAAATCTACTGTTGGAGAAGGCGTTTTAGGCGGTCCTGTTTTATCACGACATGAAATTATGAAACTATTCCCATGCCAATCTTCTAATGAGCCTTGGGAATCCCTAGCTAAGTCTACTTTTGAATCTATTCGCACAATGAAAGTCTTTTGGTCTTTGAGAAATAATGGCCAAGCGGTAAGTCTGGATGATGCTGTGTTTATTGAATCTCTGGAAGGTCATCAAAATGATGTGAGTGATGCAAAAGTAAAACCGTTACAGATGCTCGAAAGTATTTTGCTTGCGGAAAATCTAAATGTTTCAAGAATCCCGTCACCTCTGATAGTTACTCTAAACAAGCTTGGCATCGGAACTATTGTCACGCCAAGCATGGTACGTACTCATTTTTCGAGATTACCAAGAGAATTACACCAACACCCTTCGCTGTATCTAAAAGCCGAAGACTTTGATTTGCCTAATATTGAAAAGGCAGTAATCAATACGGAAAGGGTGAAATTTCTATTGAGTTTTTGCTTTAGTGATCTGACTTCTCTAGAATATGATGGTTTGGATGGTCTCAGCTTGCTGCCGCTTCACACTGGTGATTTATCTTCTTTCAGGAAAGTTAGTCAAGATACTGAAGTATTGTACTTGATGAACAACGTCGAAGAGCAGCTGCTAGCATCACATATTCCAGAACTGATCATCCGAAGGGAAATCCTTTCGCCCCAAGTGGAACAGTGCTTACGGGATCCTAGTTTTGGTAAGATTATAAATGTCCATGTTCTCGAGAGCAAGAGTTTGATGCAATTACTTTCTAAATTTTTACCAACTTCCTGGTTCACTGCCAGTGAAGATGTGCCGTTACAAACAGCCGAAAACACTTTCATAGTAAATGCGGATTTGCCATTGTACACAGCTGAATACTCATCACTTTTCACTGATGAGTGGCTGCAACTTTTATGGAAGTACATAGTTGAAAGTGATTTGCTAGAGTTCTTCAGAAATAGTTCAGGACCGCCTATTTACCCAATTATGTCACCATCCTCGTTCAAGCAAGGGAGGTATGCAGTTAGACTAGATCCGAGGATACCTATTCTTCACATGAGTTTTCGTTACACTAGTGATGGTGTTTTGAACTGCTTAGCAGATTTGGGTATATTTATTTCTAATCCTGAACCGCTTGGGTCTTATGCATTCAACGAAACGGTGTCTAGTTGTACGTACTCGTCGTCACCACATGATCTTTTAAGAGCTTTTCGAGTGTCTAGAAAATTGTTTAAAGATAATGGAAGACGCTTTTTCTTCGAATGGAATTTTAAGAATACGCTTTTATTGAAGAACTGGGTTTTAGATGAAATTTTGAGTAAGCTCGACAAATCGCAAATCAGTGATGATGACTTGTGTGCCATTAGAGATTTGCCTATCTGGCTTTGTCACAATATGGAAACATCAGAGCCTACCTTTACGACAATTAAGTCTGAACGTGATGATGAATGCGATTCGGATTTTCTATGGATTCCTCCGCAAAATATTGATACACGACTTTTCGGGCCTAGATATATCAAGCTGCGTGAAGAGTGTCCTCAAGTTGACAGAAAATGTTACCGACTTTTGAGGGTGCCACAGCAGACTCGTGGAGAATTTTATAGTAAGCAGGTAATTCCAGCCTTGCAAGGAGACTCTGACACTGGGTACGCCGAAATATTGAATAATGTAGATTTTGTTGATAAAGTGGCCCTTGACATTCTGCGGGACTTGCGTAATTTGGAAAAAGATTGTTCTGGTTTTCTGGAGCTTCTGAAAGATTCAAAAATTGTACGGGCTGGTAATGGCATTTTGCACAAGCCATGCGATCTCTATGATCCATCTGTTAAACACCTTAGTGGTGTGCTGCCACCAAAATTGTTTCCTTCGCATGGTATATTTGATGATAGTTCTACACTTGCGGCACTGCGCATTCTTGGACTTCGAACAAATATCGATGCCGCCGGTATACTTTTGACAGCAGAGTGCATACATGAAGATTTTATTGAATTGATGAAAAATAGAGACCCTGAAAACACTGATAAAGAGGTTGTTCTTGAAGACTTGATCCGCCGAGCGCTTTCCCTTGTACGTTACATTGATAACAATGTTGATGAGATTCTTGGTGAGGTTGATGAAGACGGGCTTGAGCAGTTCTATAGGGTCCGCGATCAATCTGAGTCGAGTAAAGTTGCAGTTGATGCAAATGGTAAAGGTCGCGATTCGCCAGTTAGTATTGGTGGCAAATGGGGCTCACAACTGCGCGACTTGGCTTGGATACCTGTACACACTTCGCCGCATGTGAAAAGGGCTGTCGCTTCTCTTCCTTGGCCCGAGGTGCTACATTCTGTACCTCTTGCAAAACCTTTATCTTGTGCAAGACGCGCGGATACTTGGCTTGTATCCAGCTCTAAGCGTATATCAACGTACGATATATCGAGTTCTGCTCTAATAGCACTTCTTGGGTGGGATGTACAACCATGTGGTTACACATGTGCAACACAAATACTGTCCTTGAGTAAAGCGTGGAACAATTTAAGCGAGGAAGCTCGCAACGCATTTGTGGAGGATAACACGATTGTTGTTTGTCGCCTATTTCATTTTCTGCAAGTATCCATGGATAAGGAAAGTAAAGCAGAAATCGACACTTGGATCAAGCTGTTTGAGCACAACTCAGTTATTTTGGTCGGAAATCAGTTCGTTGAAGCAAATCGAATATCATTTTATGGACTTCCTGGCGTTGATACGAAGCCATTTTTGTTTGAGGTGCCAGCTTTGTATCTGCCTTATAAGGCTTTGCTTCGAGTTATTGGCGTGCGTGACTCCTTTGGTGCACAAGATTTAGTTTTTGTTTTGAAGAATATGAGTGATGCGAGTGCAGTGGATAGCACCTCTGGCGCTAGAGTGCCGCTAACTACCAAGCAAGCAAGTATTGCCCTTGGTATTCTTCAGCTTTTAGTGCCTCTTATGAATGGAAATCAGTACAAGAGTGAAGAATTGAAGAACATGAAGGAGATAGACGAAAGCGATCAGAATCTTGAAGGTAAACTGGATGATCCCGAAAATTCTGGACCTAAAAAATCATCAGGTGCTGCACTTGATGACAATAATGAAATTACTCATTTTCCAGAAAAGGTTTATTCTGTTGATGATCTACGACCAATTTACATACTTGATTCAAATGGCTATTTATTAAGCTCCGAAGAACTTACTTTTAATGACGCGCCTTGGATTAGGGAAGGATCTGCTGCAAGTATCTCAAATTTGCGTTTTACTGATGAAAGACTCAGTTGGGATGAAGCCAGAGTACTAGGTGCGAAATCACTTCGAGAGCAGATCTTCACTGGAACCGAAATTATGTGTCCATTGGCAAAGACCACGAAGGATATTCTTGGCGATGATCAAATACTTGACTGCCTAGTCGACCTTGTCTCATTGGCTGATAACCTTGGTGCCACCACGTATGATTTGACATATGATACTAGGAACCATGATTCTGAGAGCTTACTTCATCCTGGCTTACATGATTCACAAGGTCCTGCACTTGTATTAGTGATGATGACACCAAGCAGCCTTCAATCTGAAGATATTTTGAAACTTTTAGCTCCTCCAGAATTAAAGCACTCTTTAAAGCAAAATTCCGGAAATGCTAATTCGAGCCCTAATATTAACGACGGCAGTGGTGGAGAGGAATTTAATGTTCCGTATCCACTTAGTGGGAAACGACTTTTGTCTACATTTGCTGTCACCGACTGTCTGCAAATTATCAGTGGTGATGAATTCTATGTCTTTGATCCTTGCGGTTCACACCTGTTTCAAGGAGATACTCAAATGTCATCGGATCCGACGATGGATCGCAAAACGAGCGGCCCTAGAGCACAGCGGTGTTTGCTAAGTATGCGGAATAAGTTTCCCCATCAATTTCTTCCCTTTGAAACTCTTCCGCATATTTGCTTTTCAGAACGAGTCAAGACGAATAATTCTTTTCCAGGAGTGATTATACGCATGCCTTTGCGTACGGCACCTTCTAAGCTATCTGTTAATGTTTTAGATGAACAGACTTTAAAAAGTAGTTTCTGTTCTTTTTCTGATATTTTCCAGGGATCACTGGTTTTCAGCAATAGTCTTACGAGTGGATCATTTTCTCACGTTGGCTCCCAGGTTTCTTGCCTTCCAACCTATGAATTTAAATTTTTATTGAAGACACCTGTTCACGTCCGGAATCACAGACGAGAGCTTCTCCTTGATAAGACTTGGAAACGGCAGAATATACTAAGTGGACTTTTTGCGAAGTACGAAGCACCAATCAGAAAATACCATGTTGTGGTTGAGCGCCAGCATATGCCAAATAGTTGGCTTTATGGTGTCAGTCTCGATAAGAACGGCTCCAATTGGTCAAGTAGCGACAGTGGCGAATTTGATGATAACGATAATGAAGGCAGTGACGATAATGACCTCAGCACCAGTCATGCCCAGAAATTATCAGAGTCTCGGCTACGTGCGCATGCAGAGTCGGTTGCTAACGTCGTAGCTGCAGCCGAGAAAGGGGCACATCGGCATTTAATAAGTGCAGAATCTTTTAGTTGGTATATAGTTAGTACACAGGGTGCTGGCGTACTTCGTGATGTTGCTCTTGAATCCGCTTTTAGGAAGCACAAGCTTCCCCCTTTTTGCACTCTTGCTGTTAAAGTCATGAGCAATGATGAGCTGCGAGCCTTAAATGAAAAGCCGAACGTTGGTTTAGCTTATTGTAATGGGAGTGCAGTCTGCGTTACTGGCCTCCCATTCCATATTGAAGGGCCATTTGTACAGAGTATTGGTGAACGTCTTGTCGATTTTGGATATGAAAGAAATGATGGTGGTGTTAAGTACAGTAGAAGCTTAACAAATTTACGAGAAGAGCCTGATCAGCTCTCTGTGCACGACTTACAAAAATGGAATAGCAGTATATTGACTACAGTCTACAATGAGCTTTTTCTGCAAACTATGTATCAATTAGCCTTGAAATGTTCTCCTCCTTCGCTTGGATTTTATAAGTATTGGCCATTTACCTCAGTAATGACTGATGATGTGAAAAACGTCACATGCAAGAGCTCTATTGATAAGCAACTTCATACTGAGAAACTTTTCCTTACTCGAACTGGGTTTGGTGCCCTTCAAGATGTTATTTTGACTATAAATCATACAAGTAACGACTCCCTCTTATATCTGCAGACATTTCTTCCAATAGCGCTGTGTCCAATGCAAGTGTCTGCAACTTTTGACGAACTAGGAGTGAAGTATATTGGGCTCACCCCACATAAGCTAAGAAGAAGTCTTGCACGCGACTCTCAGACGCATTGTCTTAGACTTCGTAGTCGCTATAATCTAATAGCGGAACTGCTTAACCTCTGCCTAAGCGATATACAAAATCACTATAATGATGTGAAAGCAGGGATTGTGACCTTGCATGATAATAGTATTTATCAAGATCTAAGTGGTGTTCCACTTCTCCCTATGTCTGATGGGAGCTTGATAACGTTTCCGAGTGCATTGAGAAATAAAGTATGCTTTGCTCCACCTGTTCTTCACGTTATTTTGCCAGCCCTTAGAGATAAGTTTATACACCCTGCAGCGCTTAAGAAATTCAGCATGTTCGATGATGCTGGATTTCAAGAGGCTATCTTTTTGCCAAATATTTCTTCTAAGATTCTGAAGAATTACATGCATTTATTTTTACCAATTACTTGGCATCATTGTGAAGCAGTTGGTTGGGAACCTGCGAGCAGTATAGGCCACAAAGATGCGTTTGCTGATGAAGATTCAAAGCAGCCTCCAGAAACGTTGCTGTATTCTCTCTGGAACGACGTCCTTTCGAAGGAGAGTCAACGTGATTTAGATAGTTTGGGAGATTGGCCTTTGGTACCTGTTGTATCACTTGGACGTAGTTTGCTGATTTCCCCAAAGCATCTCGGTACTCTTATCATTGACCACACTTTCAAAGCACTTGACGCATCCGCACGTAAGCAATTTCATCATGAGTTGGAATGCTTAACGGATGAACTGCCCCTGATGACGCAATTTTCTGACTTTGCAAACATAGAAAAAATTACTGAATCTACTCCATGCGATGAAGACTGGGGCTGGGCTCGAATTTCCACCAAAGACAAGCTGGTACCTAGAATCTCAATAGAGAGTTTCGGCCACGATAATGTTCAATTTAGCTCGAATAACAGCAAAAGTGTGCCCCAGCAAGTAAACGACCTTGACCCCGTAGCCAATTCCGCTTCTTTGCCGAATGAAATGATCAATAATGATGATGTGACTGGCGAACAGGAAATAGTTCTACCTCTCCCTGGCATCCCTGACAGTGTTCAATCGTCAAACGCGCAAGGATTGGATGATATCAATGGCCCCGCTGCAGGACCAACGCATGCGGCTGATGAGCTACAAGATTTGACCTTACGCAACGATCGCATCCGTGTAATTGAACTTTTGAAGCGGCTTGGTATTCCATTTTTAGATGGACGTATATTTGAAAATGTTCCCGTAGCAATAGAAGAAAAATCGACGATACCGTTTCAGCAGCAATTACTCAATTTGCTGTACACATTTAGTGGAGGTGCTACAGGAAACTTCATCTCACAAGAGTTTCCATCTCCTGGTGTTTCCTCGTCTATGAGCCCAAACGGGACAATAAATGAGTCACCCGAACCAGTGCCACAAAATAGTTTTTATCCAGAGCCTCTTGTGGATTTTTCAAGACTTTCAGCCGACGAGCGAATTGCTTTATTAGAATTCATAACCCCTCGGGGAAATATTGACTCGGGTATGCGAAGTGAGGCCATAAACAGAATACGTGCATTGCCTCTATTCACAGACCAGCGTTCTGGACAACCTCTGTCTATAGATAAACGCTTTTCCAATGGAGTTTTTTGGTGCGATGATTACGAGGTTTTGCACGTTATTCCTTCTTTATTCAAAACATTAAATGAACCAGTGCATCAGTACAACGAACAAACTGAAGTGCAGAGTATACCTGAATACTCTTCTTCATCAGCTCCAACTATCTTAGTAAAAAACACAAGGCTTTCCGCTTTGTATAATATGATTGGTGTTCGTGAGCTTGATATATCTATAGCTGTGAAAGAGTTCACATTACCAGCCCTCTCGACCTTGCCTGGTGTCGAAAAAGTGTCATTTATGATGCATTTGGCAAAGAAATGGGATATTTTATGTCAAAAACAAGAGATTGTAACGCTCTTGAAAAAGATTGCATGGTTACCTTTGTGGGACCCTTGTGGCCAAGAATGTGAGCCTATAGCATCAGCACCTGAACTAGGTGAAAATGAGCGCATCTCCGCATATAACCGAAAAGAATATGCGCAAAGAAATTCTTCTACAGTTGTAGACGTAGATTCAACATCGCCTCAATTGAGTATGTGCTCTTACACGGACAATCCTCATTCCGACTCATTGCTTCGATTGCCAGCACAGCTTGTTAGCTGGCAAAATGATGATCTAATGAGTGTTCTAGCTGGTAATTCCATTCAGAAGTATGTCTGCCCCCCATGGCTGCGCAGTGAGGTTATTCATACTATGCTCATTGACCTAGGAATGTCTTCTGATATTGACAAGGAAATTCTGTTGGCCGTTGCGCATGACATTGAGGCGGATTCTAAGCATGACGGTGTTAAACTTAAAAGAGACGCCTCTGGTGGAAGTGAAGATCGCGCCGGTAGAGTGATAGACCTTTTTTCTGAGTGCAGGCAGCGCGCGCGACGTTTGTTACGCTATGTCCAAGCAAACGATCGTGCTGTAAGTTTGTTTGACAGTGACACAGGTCGCAAGCTATGTGGAATAAAATTCATTCCTGTTGAGTTTCCTATATCAGTTAGCTCCGGAGCACACATTGATTATCAAGACGGCTTTGCCAGTTTTAACAGCACTATTTCAAGTGAAGCTGGCTCTTTAGGGTTTTCCAGTCTCCCAGTTCTGGAAAAAGATATATCACCACACCAATTATTCTTTTCTTCGCTTGGAATTACAGCTAGACCAAACATGGAAACTGTTTTGAAACATCTTTTCAATATTACTGGGGATGGACGAGGATTAAGTTTAGATCGGTGGAATACTTCTAGATTTTCAATCAAAACAACGTTTGAATCTATATTTTCGTTCCTTGAAGATAATCTTGAATCAATCCCCCCTAATGTTTTAGCCAAGTTGGAAAAGATAAACTGGATTCCAATTGGCTCAAATCTGTTTTGCTCTGATCGTCTTTATTTCCGACTCAGTGAAGATTTATCACCTTTCATGCACGAAGTTCCAAGAATCTATGGACAGCATGAAAAGCTGTTCAAGAAAGTTGGTGTTCGAGAATTTCCATCTGCTCGTGATTATCAAGGATTTCTGCATGCATTATTTGAGGATTGTCATAACCATGCGCTGAATGCCAATGAACTAAGGGCTACTATTGCAATCATTGAAAGTATTGCTGAAGAGTGTGCAGAAACGGAGAATAATTTATTTGACGAGGTCGTTTATATTCCAGATGAAAATTCAATTCTGCGTAATTCAAAGCAGTGTTTGTTTAACGACAATGCATCCATTCGCGCACGTGTGGGTTCGTCGCTGACATCTGTTGCTAATTATCACCTTCTTCATCCATTGATTAGTGCCGAGGTTTCTCGAGCGTTGGGTGCAAAATATATTTCGACTGTTGTGACAGAGAGCCTGAACGATGCTTTGCCAACGCAAATATCCGATTCTTTGTTAGAGCGTCGCGGGTCTCGTCTTTGTGAATCTCTTCTAAGTGCGGAAGTACTGCGCGTTATATCTTCATTAATCACAGTAGCACACGAGAAGGAATATAAAACTACTGCAAACAGCTCATTCAAACAAAATACGGATGGGGAAGCGGCTCTGTTATCTCTAATGGCCGCTCTGAGTATTATAATTGTTCGTGGAATGCAAACAAATCTGACAGTTGAATTAGCAGGTAAAAGAATTGTTTTAAATGATACACTTGCTGATATTTGCTCTTTTGTAGTCCAAGAAAGTGGTAATGCCACTGATAAAGTCTCTGCCAAAACAATGATATATGTGAATGAGGAAATGATCGTTGCACCGATCTCATTTGAAATTGCCGTTTCCTTTTCACTTTGTAAACTTTTAGGTGTTGATTCATCTTTTGCTACTGCACTTGGAACCATACTCTCTGGTGAGCAGAACAGCGCACGTCGAGTATTGACTACATTGCAGATGGATGTGGATACGAGAACTCTTGTGGAGCGTCAGCGTGGAGTACCTGGAGAACGCCTGTGTCAAATAGACGAGGAGTTGTTAGAGTTAAAACCATTTCGTCTTTTTCGTATTGGTGAAATTGTTGCCTATTGTTCAGAGGTTTTGAATGCATCAGTTGAATCTAACACTGTTGAAACTGTTTCCAATCATTCGTTTAAATACGCACGGGTGTTGGCCATATTCACAGAGGATACGACTTCGAATGAGACTACTGATTTTGATATGATGAACCATGTAGGATTGCGTCGCGTATCTATAAAAATTTCACGCGACGTGGTTATTACAGTTTTAGCTTCGCATGTGTATTCATTCAAAAGTATCAGGGAAGCTCTGGGTGATGATGGTCAACACGCTGCTGCCACTGGCATAACTCAAGAAGGAGTCGTGGGAGGCTCTTTGAATCAACTAGGCAATCTTCCACCCCCACCACCTGTGTCTAATATTCAGAACAAAGATTCGGGAGGAGGAAATACACATAAATCGACGCAGCTAGATGTGTTCGAGGCGATAGATTCACTTTTAATGAGAGCCGGTGAGTTATTTTCAGTTCATATATCCAATTTTGTCTTTATCTGCATTGCCTTACCTGGATATTCTTTTCAACAGTTTCTAACCCATTCTCTTCAAAACACTACTCTCTAAATTTTCTTCTTATATTACAGGTATTCCCAGGAACATGGATCGCAGAGCATTGGAATCACGTATCGTCGAGCTCGAGGCCGATTCGCAGCGCACAAATGGCGAATTATCTCGTGAACGTCATGAGCTCACTGAGATTCGTAGTCATCTCGAGGCAATGCACGAAACTTTCAAGTGCAAGATTTGTTTGACGAATGATTTCGATCATGCTATGGTTCCTTGCGGACATACTTTATGTGCAGCGTGTGTAGAACAATTAAGAGGCACACGTGGTGTCTTCGAATGCCCTTTCTGTCGACGATCGGTCTCGACTGCTTTGAAGCTATTTTTGCCTGAAACAGAAGAATAATCCGAGTGCCAGTTTTTCATGATAATATAGTATATGTGTATATTATTCTCAACGAAGTGTTTAATACAGTATCAGTTACAATCAGATAGGACTATGAACGTTTCTTCTTTTTCGTTACCTCTTCTCGCTGAAACTCTGAACGGCTTACGGGTTTACTTATACGCTTTCCATGATCATTAACACCATTTCTCAAACTTCCTTTAGGCTTTGCTTTGCTTGCTACTGGTTTGGATTGTGGCTCAATATCATCCTCTTCTTCCTCGTCTTCTTCTTCGTCCTCGTCTTCCTCCACCTGCATTGACTTAATCTTACTGATTTTCTTGCTAGTAAAGATCCAATCCTCATCGTCGCTTTCCCCGTCATCCATAGCTACAGTAGAGCCTCTTGCGTCTTCATCTGATAAGGAATCGTTATCTTCACCGAGAATCTCGTCAGATGGTATCCACACCCCAGCCTTCTCTGCCTCTTCACGTTCCTTTTGACGTAAAGCTTTGCCAGTTTGGGCTTTATCTGCTTTTGCTTTCACCATCGATTGGATACGCAAAAATTTCTTACCATTTACATGCTTTTGTATTTCAGCAGGAATTTTGTTCAATTGTAGACGCGTTAGAGTACAGAACAACTTTGTTTTGTCAGTTCTATGCTCAACGATGAGTGGTAAGTATTGCGTATAATCATGCGAGTACCATTCCTGAGCCTTCTTGAACTTCTTACCGTTCAGATGCGAAGTCACTGATTCGACGTTCGGGGGCATTTCATGTCCAGTCACAGAGCATTTGATACGGTTGCTGGGGAGAAGACACAACACATCTTTATTTTGCGCCAGGATGTCTGCTAGAGAAACCATTTTGCAATTTCAGTTTTTCAAATTTTGAAGACAGTGTGCCACGCAGTAACTAGGAGTGTTCAAGGAATATACCAAGGATGAGAAGGAGACAAGGAATCTTGTTGTCGCCCACCAAATCGAAAACGCACCGGGTTCGTTTTTGATCACTTACTGGCTTGATGGTCTTTAATTAAGACCCCAAACCTCAAAGCTATCATCCATTAATCGATATTTCCCTTCTCCAACCACTCGTCCTGAAGGCATAAGAATAGGGTACGAAGATTCAGAACTGCATCTAACTACACTGCCTGTTTTCTTCTGCTGGGATTTGACGGAGCTCGGTTTGTCTGTATACTGAATACAGAAGGAAGGAGTTCGCACTTGCCAAGAGACGATGTGGCAAATAAACTTTTGTACATTATGGCTCGTGCTTGTCTGTTGTTGGATCTCTGCAGATGCATCGAATTCCACACTAGCTGCAAAAGTCTCACAAAGGGTCAGTAAAAGGGTCAATAATGATCATTTCCTTATCATTGTCCTCACCAAAAACAGAGCCAAGCCTCTACAAAGATTGCTCGATTCCATAGGTAATGCTGAATACGGCGAAGACAAGGTCAGGTTGGAAATTCATGTGGACTATGGCGATGATGCGGCACATCGGGATGTACTGAGAGTAGCTCGAGATTCAAATTTCAACGCATTATCGTCGAAGACGCGAGTTATCCGCAAAGAAAAAGGAGATAAAGGGGGTCTACGACAGGCTTGGTTAGATGCATGGAAGACCCCAAAAGGACACGCCATCATTCTGGAAGATGATATTGTATTATCACCACACTGGTATACTTGGATGAAGGCTGCATGGGCGTCATATGATTCTAACGAGTTGGCTGGTATTTCTTTGCAGCGGCAGACGCTTATTCCGATGAAGCCACAAAAGCACGAAGACTTGGTAAAGCATACGGATCCATTTTTGTACAAATTGGTGGGCTCTATTGGATTCTCGCCACACCCACAGCGATGGAAGGAGTTCTTGGCATGGGTGAATACTCTCGACTTGGACACGTTTCCTGCTGCGGTGCCTGGATTGGTGACGACTGATTGGTACCAGAAAAACGACAAGAAAGGAATATGGACACAGCTGTTTATCTACTTTTGCGAAGAAAGGAATTTGTATACTCTTTACTCATACCATAAGAACAGAGAGACGTTGGCAGCACATATGAGGGAGCGTGGGGAGCATTTCAAAACGACAGAAGGGGCAGACTTTCCGGTTGCGAACGTGTCACCAGATTTATCCAGATTTCCTCATTCCATTAATGATTTACAGAGGTTGGAATGGAATGGTAAAATAGGTCATCCGGTTGCTCACGAAGGAGGATGGTCGCATGAAAGCATCGACCACAAGAGTATTGTTTATAGTGTGGGTGCATCATATGATAAGGCAGCATGGGAGCTTTCTATAACTGAAGACTACGGGTCAGAGGTTTGGATTTTTGGAGATACTACATCTTCTAAGTTCAGAGAGCAGTCAAACAATAAATTAAATTATGTAAATTCATTGGATTTTGCTCATGGTGACTCAAAAAGTGTTCCTTTTCTGAAGACCTTTATGAATAAGGCTTCTCATAAACATATTGATATTCTGAAAATTGATGTGAATACTCTTGGTGACTTTTCAGATGAAATTTGCAGTTGGCTTGATACGCAGTGGCTACCATTCACCGAAATCCTTATTAATTTTAGAGAGTTTCGAGCATGCAAATTAAAATGGGATGCCCTTGCTTGCAAGGATATCAAGTTCTTGCATCATCACATAGTTGCTAGTCTGAAATTCAATAACTATGATATAATTTACGACGAGTACGGCGATGAGACAAAAATATCATTTAAAAAGCGAAATAATAATAAAGTTATACGTAATGAATCCCTCTTTGAGACCGCAAAGGAAATCCATGTGAAGCACAATGTTATCAGCTTGCAGCTGTTGAACGAGGGGTTTGTTGAAATGACTAAGAATTGGATTTGTAATGTGAAGGGGATGACGGGTGTTCTGGATAAAACGCTTTTCATTACAACAGACATTGCAGCTTACGATGAATTGAAAGCATTTGATAGATCCTTGAATGTTGTACTTCACAAATATACTGCTGATAAAGAGCTATCGTTTGGAGAAATTGGATACTACAATTTCATGCTCTTTCGCACTGGTCTCATATTGAATTTACTGGAGAAGGGATTTAACCTGTGGCTGACTGAATCCGATGCTACTTGGATTCGCGATCCAACGGAACTTGTCGCACATTCACCTGGAGACATAGTTGCTATGTCTGATGATGCTATTCCTCTCTTATCTATTCAGGGTGGATTCATTCTACTGCGTCCAACAACCGCTACTAAGAAGATATGGACGAAACTTTTACAAAAGCACACAGCTGGTATGGAGTCTCACAAAGGTGGTGACGACCATAAATACGTAAAAAATGATGGGAATGAGCAGCAAATGCTTGAAAAACTTATACATGAAGAGCCTATTACAGTTTCTTGGTTGAGTCAAACTCAGTTCGTTACTGGTCTTTGGTATACAAACCAAACCATGCGTGCTAGTATTTCTGACCCTGTATTGATATTGAATAACTGGATTACGGGTAATGATGTCAAAGTTGCTCGAGTAAAATCATGGGGGAATTGGTTTTTAAGTGATTCAGAACATGAATGCAGTGCTGTTGATTTTTCTTCAAGAAAATATCCACCAGATGAGATCCCAGAACATTTGTACATTTTCGTATTGGCATTCTCAGTAACTGGCCTAGTTTGGTATTTCATGTGGCCCTATAGAAATAAACTGCTGCTATTCGTTAAGAAGTGGGTAACGTTCGACCATGACCGAATGAAAATGTGAATTAATTAGTTTACCCCTGTACATGATCTATAAAGGCCTGGTGTTTCCGTTCCATAGACATGAGGGCTGGAATGCCACAAAATCTTTAAAAAGTTCTTAATTAATGACAAAACGCTTCTTTTTGACCACATCGCACATCGCATATCGATAGTTTTGCAGTTGCACTGTTTTCTCTCATTGTAGCGCAAAGGCCGTAAGGCGAGTGTACACAACACATAATGTCGAGTGAGGCTGTAAATGCTGCTAAGGCAGGGGCGGCTGGGATAGGCTCAGTTGCATCATCTGCTGGAGATGGGATTTCATCTGCCGCCTCAGCTGCAGGTGATGGAATTGATGAGGCAGCCAGTGCTGTATTCGAGGCTGCTGATGTTGTCGGAGAGGCTGGGGCGTCCGCAGTTGCTGCAGCAGGAGCTGGCCTTGAAGATGTTGCATCCGCTGCTGGTGATGGTCTTGAAAGAGTTGGTACTGCAGCAGTAGGTCTTGGTTCTAATGTATCTTCGAGTGCTACAGCCGCGTTGTCATCCTTTGAAGGTGCACTAGATGCAGGTGCAGCAGAATTTCAGAATATTGCTGGTTTGTATAAGTCCGATATGCTTTCTGCAAAGGATGATATTATGAGAATTGGTGGTATGGCATCTGAAACATGTTCAAAGATTGTTCCTTTATTAAGACTTGAAATTTTCCGCGATTTCTCGCAAATTATTAGCGTTGTATTTGCAAATGTATATACGGAAGTATTCGGTTTCATGGAAGATGCAAGGAAATGGTTTGGAGGTATAGCTTCAACAATTGCTGTTAATTTATCTGAAGCATTTCGTTCAGAGACTGCTTTACTCATTGGTGTAATTTTGGCAATTGTATGTGCAGTTGCAACGGTTTTTATGTTTATATGGATGGTAACTTGCTCTGGTGTTGATCGTATGAAAATGAATGCAGTACGAACAGGACACGAGACTGTACAATTTAGTGAAGCAGCAAAAGCGAACAAATGGACTGTATTTTTTGTCAATGCAACAATTATTCTGGCGACATCATTGTATTTACCTCTGACACAATCAGCATTGCATATTGTTTTTTGTTACGAGAAATCATTTTTTCTGGTATATTTTGAAGTTGAGTCCTGTTCCGAGGCAATTGCTATGCAAGCAATAGCTTATTTTGTTCTCATAGGTTTTACCCTTGGTTTGCCAATATTTTTGAAAAACCAAATATATGCGCATATGCCAACTGGATCACCTGTTGATCCTGAATGGACGAATGATATTGATGGTTTACGAGTGAAATTTGATAATCGAATTTATAATGAATTAGTTGAAAATGATGTTGAGCAATTAGCGAATCCTTTTCGTGATTTGTATCGTGGTTATGAAAAAGAATATGCATGGTGGAAGGTCCTTGTCATGGTATATAAATTTGCATTAACATTAGCAATCACAATTCTAGTTGCATCGAAACAATCAGATGTTGTTATTGCTGTTGTGACCTTCTTTTTCATGTTACTCATGTTTGTTTACACTTATCATGCTCAACCATTTATTGAACCATTAAATGATACAATGGACGAATCAGGTCGTTTTACGGCTATTCTTGCTTCAATAGCTGGGTTCGTTAGTATAGTAGCAGGACCGCGTACGAATATCGCGGAAGCAGTTGGTTTAATCGTATTATTATCTGGTGTCGTCAATACAGTTGTTATGGTTTCTATCATGTGTTCAGGTGTCGTATGGTTTCGCAAATTTATCAAGAATACTTTTGGTATTTTCACATTTTATGATTCTTGTAAGAATTTAGGTGATTTAACAGCACATAATGTTTTGAATACATGGATGTGTCAACGTGAGGTGAAACATCGTGTATGGCAATCATTCTGGAATGGTATTATCACTCAGAAATGTGGTGAGGATGCTACTAAACGTTTATTGCGTTTACAGGCGGATGCTATTGATTATGGAATACGTTATATACAAGATCATTGGCTAGTATTAAGTGATAAACAGATAGCTGCAAATCGCTTGTATACTCGTCAATATTTGGAAGGTGTTGATTTATATTATGACAATCCAAATGCTACACGTGATGGACATTTAGATTCAAAGACAAATTTTGGTAAAATGTATGTTGTACCTTATCCATTTCATTTGGTCGTCGTATATGATGATTGTGACGATGAAACATTTATACAAGGTCCTGAGCGTGTTGCCAAATTTATAGCTTTGCAAAATGAACCAAATATTAAAGCAAAGATTATGAAAAGAAAAACACTTCGTGCTTTAGCTTCAGTAGGTAATGCTGATCCAGCTACCTTGATACCATGGCCATTTGAACGCATGGAATCCAGAACAGTTGCTGACGGTACTGACTCGTATACTGATAGCGAAGGTAAACGTCATACGAAAACACATTATAGCACAATTAACATTTTAATGACCTACAAATTGTGTTATGTTGGTATCAAAGTTAATACAAAACTTAGCCATTCGGCTGGTTTTGAGGTTGGTATACATTATAAGGATGGTTCTGGGGCAGCAAGGAAACCTCGTACAGGAGAGATGCATGTCGAAGCAAATACGCCTACAGAAATGGATTTGATTCATATTGGTTTTGCTGATCTTTATTCATTTGAAACTTTACCGAAGTATAATCAATTCTTGGCAGCTGCTTCTCAAAAGATTGATATTGGGAAGGCTTTAAAAGCACTTCTTCAAGTTGATAATGATTATAGGCAGAATCTCATTACTAAATTTGATGATGAACGCAAAACGTTATCCAATAGTTTCTGGTATTTTGTTTTTAACAACCCAAAAATTCGTAGAAATGATTTGGAAAGGTATTTGATGAATACAGAAACAAACGAATACTTAAAAGAGTTCCCTAAAGTTGATAAAGCTGGTTTAGATTATCTATACAAACGTATGGAAGTCATCGACAAAGATGATTCATCAAGACTGTGGTATATCTTTTGGGAAGACTTTTACTATCAGAATTCAAATATGAAAGTTGTTAAAGATAATGATCTGTTGTTTGATCCAACTAAACCTTCTGCCATGTGTTACAAAACACCACCAACGAAGGAGAAACTCGTTGAATGGTTGCATAATATTGGTATGTCGCCTACATGCACAAAAAATTACTTTTCGCTGGATACTATTGATTTGTTATATGAACGATTGAATAACCCAAACGACTTTCCGAAAGAGTATGAGCGCAAACGAGTGAATTATCTTGATAAAATTTTCGGTAGAGGAGCTCCTGAAACAGCAGGTGCAGCATTACTACCCCAAGCTTCGGTTATTCCTACTCTTGCAAGTGCTAATAATGGAGATATAGTAGTACCTAAAAGTATGAATCCTTCTGATTCAGACTCATTTGAAATGGCTGAAGTTTTTCCTTCGACAATAGATCCCTCGATTTCAAAAGTTTAAAATAATAATAAGAGTTTTAGATGGAGTATAATTGGCCAAGTTCTCCAACGAATCTTTGCTTATTTCTAGCGCGTACTACCCAGATGTAAAAACCATAAATGCAAAACACATTTAATCACCCTGATGCTGGATGAGTTGCACCCAACAAGCGGCTTCGACACATGATAGAGTGAGCTGTGTTGACCATCTCTGGACACTGAACCCATGGGTCACAAGAACAAGAGACCGCATTCTGACGCCTCGTCCGCTGCTGGTAGTGGTAGTACTTAGAATTGTAGGAGAAATAACTATTTGTATATTTTATTGTGATACATGACGTATGGTACTTTGTAAACATGGAGAAAACACGATGGCAGATACAGATGCACAGACGCACAGACGTAAAAAGTGGATGTGAAAGGCTATTAGCGTGATGGCAACGCGAGGGACATAGCCGTGTCGTCTGCTGCATCATGGAAAGCCACACCGCTCGCGCTAACAATGAGTACATGCGAAGAAAGATCTTTTTTGTCTGCTGCATCAGAAGCCCCCACGTCGCTTGCGGGCATGATGAGTGCTTGGAATGCGGGGTCTTTGCGAGCTTTGCACTCCTTGCACGTAGATCTCACTCTACCATGCTCGCAGATGGATGACCCGCCGCACTCCTTGCACTTGGATCTCTCCCTGCCATGCTCGCAGATGGATGCCCCGCCGCACTCCTTGCACGTGGATCTCACCCTGCCATGCTCGCAGATGTATGACCCGCCGCACTCCCTGCACCTTGATCTCTGTCTACCATGCTCGCAAAGTAAATAACCCCTTCTTACTGTAGATGCCTACATTGCCCTTCGAATCCAGGTACTTTGCGCCATTCTTGCGGTGCGATTTGCACACTCCTTTCAAGGGAAGAAAGCTATCAGCACACTGGCCCACCATGAGCAGGGATTCAGAAAGTGTGTGGAAAAATCACACTTCCCTCGTGGATCAAAGATCAAAGGGCCACGAATGCCACGAAGTTGCCATCGCGTCTCACCCTTCGTCGCTGGAGGAAATGCCACGCCACTTATGGCTCCTTACGCGGCACATGGTGATATTATGAAAGTTATGACCGACCCGAACGACTCATACTCTTGTGAATTTACAAGCCACTCCCTAAAAACATCTGCTCACTCCAAATTTTTGATTTTATTCCTCAGCGGAAAGGTTGGAGGACCGTGAAGAGATCTGCACAGCCAAGTCAACTGAGCCCTAGGTTGATTGTGCCGCGCACTGCAGCTTCTTATCAATAGAACCACCATGCTTTGGTCTAGGTGGATCCTACGAGCAATTCTTCTTGGATTAGGCTTACTTCCATCAGGCCTTGCAGACGCTGAAGATGCTGGCCACACGAAGGAGAAGGGTGCGACAAGGACGCATTATGATGTGCTCCGTATACCCAGAGACTGTACTATCAAGGAAATCAAGAAATCCTATCGGAAGCTGGCACTTGAGTTGCATCCTGACAAGGTAAATAACCGCCGTGATGGTTTGCCTGGAAACTGCAGTAGTCATGAAGAACTGAAGGAACTTTTCCTAAGAGTGCAGGAAGCCTATGCTGTTCTTAGCTCGGCTACTCAGAGGTTGCAGTATGATTTGCTGCTTTCTGGTGTTGAATATGTTGATTATACTGAGCCAGAAATTGATAGGTACATGCCCCCAGGGAAAACATTTCGTTTGTATGTCAAGACACCCTCATATCGAATGGCATTTGCCACTGTATTTCCACAGCTTACGATACCAGCTATTGCAGTAGAAATCAAGTTTACATTATCTGACACTATAAAGGGTGTTGAAAACCATAAACATACATTTCACCGCAGAGAAATTTGCGGTGCTTGCCACGGTACAGGTAGCAAAAATGGAGATGTGGAGATATGTTCTTTTTGCAGTGGCGTCGGACAAGCTCCTCATCTATTCCATCATAAGGATGGGGAGTTTGAACAAATGACAAATACTACGTGTGGTATGTGTGATGGTCTTGGTTTCATTCCTAAAGAAAGATGTGATGTCTGTGGTGGGAAAGGTGTGGTTATAGGGGAGAATTCTCTGTTCGTGTCGCTACCCCCCGGATTTTCTGGTGATAAAACAGAAACAGTGCCAAAATCCGGCCATGTTGGTCGTGACTCTCGCATAGGTGATGTAGCACTTACTATCGCAATAGATTTACCAGACGGTTGGGAAATAATGGTGCCGCGAGTGAGCTTCATCATGCCATACAAATACCTTTTCGCGAGTATGTCGCTGGGTTCACGAAGACCGTGTTCACTCCTGTGGCTGGAGAATCTTTCACCCTAGAAGGAAGTCCCATCAAACGTGAATATGCAGATGTAAATGTAGATGTAGATGTAGATGTAGATGTAGATGCAGATGTAGATGTAGATGCAGATGCAGATGCAGGTGCTGATGCCGGTGCTGAGAGTATTCGCCAAAGTGCACAGAATGGAAGCATGACAAAACTTATTCATGGTTTTAGTGAGAATGTTGAGGGCCACGGACTTTTTGTAGATCATAGTCATAGAGATGCATTAAAAGTGAGAGTCACGTGCGACTTTTCACAGCAAAGCGCATCAGAAATTGTGGCAACTCTGGTCGAACGGCAGCTGTTGGTACCTTTACATGCACTGAGTAGTCAACAACAACAACAACAACAACAACAAGATTCTCAGAATGGAACAAACCATATGCAGATAGAAATGCAAGTCCAGACGACAAAAAACAAAAAGGAGCAAATGAAAATGCGAGAAGATTCTATACGAGACTATAATATTCTTCTCCAACACCTCGCGCTGACTCAGCATCGGCTGAGCATTGACGACCCCACACTGTTGGATCTTTTGGAAGAGTTCAGTACCGTCATGATAGATATCAGTGACAACGTGCAAGAGCGATGTTCTTCGTGCGTGCCGGAGAGCACTTCAGGGTGATGACACCGAACTTCTGGTCATGGGCTGCGACGCTCTTGTCGCGCTGTACGGAGAGTGCGAAGACTATTTCACACCGGTGCAAGTATATGACACTCGCTTGGAGACGCTTGAGGAGAGGCGTCACCGGTTCCG
>JACKZZ010010101.1_pt1 | contig 26512 bp, 14 predicted proteins | sample 8027871 | NCBI WGS metagenome assembly JACKZZ01 (sample SAMN15724774, study PRJNA655200) | protist metagenome | isolation source: fluorescence activated cell sorting (FACS) single amplified genomes of... | place: USA: West Boothbay Harbor, Gulf of Maine | collected 2000-07-19 | reverse complement strand
CTATTTCAGCAATTGTATCTGCAGATGCATCTTTATTTTCTACCATCAACTGAGAGGATGGTGTGCCCGCTAGTTGTTGCTCAGAATCTGACATATGATTATGCATAATATCGTATCGTAGCACAGTGTCTGCTACAATCATTTCCATCCATGTATCTAAATCTGCTACATCTTTTTCCTTCACATCAGGAAATTCATCAGCTGTAAAGGTGAGAACATAATCTTGCGAATTTGTAAAAAACTCAGGTTCTGACAATTCTAATTTAGATGGTTCCAGAAGTTCGCGTAAACCATGTTCCTCGTGAGCTACGTCGTGTGCCCACTGAGGACCAAATTCTAAAACATCGTGTTGCTCTCCTCCTTTCAACTCTTCAGGCCCCCGAAATGATGCAGAATTTATCAAAGATCCTCCGTCTAAATCAGTACTTAATACACGCCCTCCTATTCTTGCACGTGCTTCTAATATAGTTATATCTATCTTTGCATTTGCTGCGCCCAATCTCTCTCGTAAATGCGCTGCAGCCTTTAAACCAGCAGCTCCAGCACCGATAATCCCAATGTGCAAGGGTTCGTGTTCTGCCATAAGTGACAGAACACCTTCCACCTCAGGAATGAAAGAGGAGCTTGTATATTTGGCAAACCGAAAGGGCTACCCTTTTGAAGGATGAATTAAAAAGTTCTTTTTCAATTTAATACGTCAAAGGTTGACGACGACGACACGAGAAGATTTTACCGAAATCTATGAATATACACATAAGAAGTTTCAAATACTACAATACATACAATTAATCCTTCTTTTTTACATATCCTATGATCGGCTAAATTTCTGTTTAAGAGCCTCATAGGCCGCTTTGTATGCATCTCTTTGCTTGACAGCACAATATTTACCTTGCAGTTCTTTCTTCAATTCTTTACAAAGAACCTCTATTTTTTCGTTCTTTCTTGCTACTTGTGCTCGGGAGCTTTGAGATCTGCTTAGTTCTGCTTCAAGACTAACTTGAATTTCTTTTTTTTGCTGCTTCAAAAGTTGAACTTCACGCAGCAGACTCTGCTTCTCTGCATGAAGTAAATCATTCTTATTGTTGGCGTCGTTGTGATTATCGGTGTTAGAATTACTAATGTGTGCTTGCAGTGTAGCTATAGTTGCTTTCAATTCAGCGTTTTCAGTTGCAAGTTGTATCTGCCTCTGGAACTTATCTTTTGTGTTCCTTATATTTGCATCAAACGCTGTTTTCTTTTCTAAGATAGCTAAAGGTGTTCGACTATGATTTAGATTTAGATTAAACCGAAACACCTCGTCATTTGCATTGTCATCGTCATCATTCTCACACAAGGCTAAATCAAGCTGCACTGCACTAGCATTCTCTTTGTCAACTAGTGTACTCATGTTATTCTCTTTCGATGGTGATCTTACAACATTTCCTGAATCTGTGATGGTAATACCAATACCTCCACCTTCGGGAGCACCTTGTGTTGGTGGAGTCTCCAAGAACATGCTTCTATGGTGCTTGAGTAAAGGGGATGAAAAGCTAAAGGTTTTAGACGAGATTTCACTGTCATATTTCTGCAACTCACGTTGAAGTTCGGCTTCCAATGCATTTAAATCTAATGGAGAAGCCATATTTTCTCTAAACCCAAATTTACTTCTTTATTCTTTGGAAACACCGTCTTTCTTCCCACCGTTCCTCCTGAGGTGTGTGTCCCGGCGGCTTTTCTTTTTTCTTTTTTTTCTTCATCATATTCGAATCATATGAATAGTGTCTGAAAATATGTCTGGTCCATCTATATCCGCAAATAGTTTGTGGATTTCTGTAAATGGGTTTGGGAGAATAGGTCGCAGTGTAGTTAGACAAGCTTTGGAAAGAGGTGAAAGGATTGTATCTATCAATGATCCTACGATGACAGCAGAAGATATAGCATATGCTCTTCGCTATGATTCTGTTCATGGACCTTTCCTAGCTGACATCAAGATCTCACCTGACGAGAAAAATATGTATGTTAAGGTTGCCAATAATAGTGATGCCATGCCTGCAATGATAGCTCTTTTTCATGAACGAAGTCCTGATAATATCCCTTATCAAGATGTTGGTACTGATATTGTTATTGAGGCTTCTGGAACGTGTAAGACTATTGAAGATGCCAAGAAGCATAAGTTTGTCAAAAAAGTTTTAATTTCAGGTCCACCAAAAGATGATCGTATCAAAATGTTTGTGCCAGGAGTGAATATTGAAGACTATGTTTCTGACACTACAGTTGTTTCTATGGCATCATGTACGACAAATTGTTTAGCACCAATATCATTGGTACTTGATAGAAACTTTGGTATCAAGAACGCCCTCTTTACCACGATACATGCCGTCACAGCATCACAATCTGTGGTAGACACCCACGGGAAGAAAGATCTACGTAGTGGGAGAAATTGTATGAGCAATATCATCCCAGCTACTACTGGAGCAGCAGACGCATTAAGTAAAGTCATTCCCTCTCTGCAAGGAAAAATTAATGGTCAAGCTATGCGAGTTCCAGTTTCTGATGTATCTCTTGTTGATCTCGTTGTGGAGCTGGAGCGTCCGTGCCTTCCTGATTCTTTCAAGAATGCCATTCAAGAAGCTGCAGAATCACAAGCGATGAGTGGTATCCTTGATTATACCACTGATCAACCTGTTAGTTCAGATTTCATTGGTCATAAAAGTACTTGTATTGTTGATTTTAATGCTTGTCAATTCTTGAATCCAAACTTCATCAAGGTTATCTGCTGGTATGATAATGAGGCTGCCTATTCGGCAAAGTTATTAGACTTTTGTATCTATATGGCGGAGAAGGATTTGAATCTTACAGACTCAAAAGATTCAAGCATGGCTTTCTGAAAGCTTTAGTGTAGTGCCACAAGTGATGTGATGTGATGTGATGTGCTATTTTTCATCGTGGGATTATTTCCTTTATTTAAACAAATGTCAACAATTTACAATACAGTGTCTTCAATATCTTCATCTTTTTTATTTGTGTCCTCTTCTCTATATATATCAATACCACTCTCAAAATCACCAAAATCAGCGGAATCGTCTCGTGCATACGCCGTATTCGACATAACAATTGGATCAATTAAATCATCACTTGAACGAGAATTTGCTATTGTAGACATTGGTGATACATATGGTAATGCTTTTCTAGGTGGTGCAAGTAGTGGAACCTTTTTAGGTGGTGCAGACTCTGAGCTACTTCCACCAAGGAGGTTTTCACTGCTAGCATGTGCTCCCAATTCTGGCGTGGGCCCCCTACTCGTGACCACGCGAAGGACAGTGTCGTCATTATCATTAATATCATTTTCCTCTTGATGAACTGGATTACATACACGATAGTCACCACTTTCATTATATACCAGCACAGAGTTTTCGTGCCCATATCCTTCTTCAAGTGATTGTCCATAAAGAGGTGTTTGTGAGCCATCAGTGTCGCCGCTATCACTGTGATCATCTGTTATATTCATACGCTCCCTTCTTCTTCTTTCTGTATATGGACTGGGACCCGTGGGACCTTTCTTTGGATTGCGCAAGCCAGCTCTTATGGGCTTATTACCACGAAGTAGATTATTAAAAGCAAACCGGGCACTCCGACCTCGATATCTTTCGGTCATTTCCATAGCGACATTATCAATATTTCCTGCTAAATAAGTTTTCATTCTAACAGTTTCTGGTGCTTCTGATTGACTTCTTTGTAATGCATAATCTTTATAAACTGGTTTGAAATTATGTTCAAAACCTTCGACGATATCACGAACAGCAAATAGATCACCGATATTCGCTAGCACGCGTCTATCGGGAATCCCACCCATGAATTCCGAGATGGGGAATGCACATGCAAGTAATGCAGAAAAAAAGACCATTTCCACACTAAGTAATACGCATTTCCATGCAAAAGCTTCCTCCTCACTTAATGGCGCTAATTTCACTCCTAAGCCCTGATAATAGGCTGTCAGTATAATTAATTTGACAGTACTAATTTTAGTAATACATCGAAATTTCTTTAACATTGTCCTCGTTGCTAAATATATTATTAGCAGCGCATATAAAGCAGTACAATATGATATGTTATATATAATAGCTTCGACTGTTTGAAACACGGGATCGTAGTATTTTCCAGTTGCCATGGTAGCTACATCGCACAAAGCCATGATGGGTTTGATCAAAACAAATTGTAAGACACCTTTTTGCGTAAATCGCAGCAGTTTTGCATTTCTATTTCTAGCTTTCATACAAAAGTTGAAGGGAAATGGCATTGCTAATGGACCTTCATGTTCAATAGAATATACACAATCAACTTCACCACCACAATATTCCATGATAAGATTAAGAAGACTATATACAACAAATGCTTCATAAAGATCACGAATAAATTCAACATAAATACCGTTTTCAGGGCCTAATTTCAATGCTATTGCACTTGACATCGCATAAATAGGGCAAATAAGTAAAATTCTAACTATCCATTGTTGAATCTGAGGCATGGTATATTGCCGTAGATGACGGTAGAGATGCCACATTGATATAATAACAGAAAGGCTAGAGAAAACAGAAGCAACGATTATAGCATCGTCAGAAAGTGCCCAAGCACTCTCTTTGGCGAGCCAATCTACTGCTGCGCTATTCATCAAGACCAAGAGGTTTGGTCACTCTGGAGTCCGTCACTCTATCTATCAAACTCGTTTATTATGATATATTTGGAGATTTTCGTAATCAAAAAATTACTTCATCTCTAGGATTTATTATGTAAACATACAGTAAGTAATATTTTCACCTTGCCCATTTTGGTATTTTGGAGCCGGTTTCCTCTCTTCAAGGGAAGCCTCTCTCCTCTTCTATGGATCCAAAGGCATGAAATAGAAATAGATTCATGGCATGGAAACGTAAGCCAAAGAAGATTGGTAGTCATTGTGATCTGGATGAAGTGCTAAGCGACTTTTTGATAAGTGATCTTGATGACCGCTATTCTAGTATTAGAGATAGTTTTCAGAATAGTAGTCTTGCATTCATCTCTGCTGAAAATGATCTACCCAATCAGTTTATACCGTACATCGAAGATTTGCTAATTGGTGGTAAGGATATTCGTGCACTAAGGCTTCATTGTGGAGTCCATCCGCGCTGTATTCTTACAGTAATATTACATTCTGGTGTACCAAAAGACACGATCCTGACTTCTGCTTGCGTGCGTGTCAATCAAAAGCTATGTATTAGTGCAATAAGCACTTTTCGTGTTTATAGAGGTGAAACATTTAGTTTCGATGCACGGGAGGCTGCATTAGGTAATACTCAGTTGAGACAAGATGCAAGTCTGCCAGTGATAGCACATGCGATGGTTGAAGTGAGACGTCTCATTCGTGAAGAAAGTAGTTCCACTGACGTCTTTCCTACTCTTCCTAGTAGTAGTAGTGGTGGTTCGTCTCTATGTTTAAAAGCTAAAGATGTCACAGATGCATTGGTGGCACTGTGTGCACCACATGCACTGGTGACAATAGAAGAGAGAATGGTCGTCACTGTAAATGGATATGACTTGGCATGTCGATTTATTTGTATGCAGCCTCAAGTGCTATCTGTAGACGATGATGGGGACGCCTTATCTGAACTAGACGCAAATCGTGGACAAATTACATATGAAAGTGAATTTTATGTCATTGGAGATGATGGCGCTGGTACCGATGCAAAAGTTGACCTCGCAGGTGCTACCTCATTTCCCAAACGATCTGGTAGGGACATAGTACAGATTGAGACTAATGATAATGAGATATTTCCCGTGCCTAGGATTTTATTACGACCATGTATATCGTTAACATCTGTAGCTCAACAAGGGCGTGGAAAGTACAAAGATGAAGAAGGAGAGGCAGTGGCTAAGGTTCCTGTAGATGCTTGTCTGTTCGACAGAGTCTTGCTGTTCCTCGAGCATGACTTGAGGTCGTTGCAGTTCACTTTTGACCCTATCATTGCTGGAGATCTTCTTAGTGCTGCTGCTAGCCTTGGAGTACAAGCATTAGAAGATTTGTGTCGGAAAGCTCTTGGAAGATTTGAAGAGAGAGTACGCAAATCATACATTACTTTGAAAGAAGTGGAAGAGCATAACGCAAAAGGAACTGAAAGTTATGAAAAAACTGGTAAAAGATGTACTACATGGATCATTCTAAGTGGTGCTGTTTATGATATTAGTCGATGGCTTGAAGAGCACCCAGGGGGTAGCACTATTATTCCTCAACATGCATTGGACAAGGATGCCACCGGATTATTTGCCATATATCATTGTTCCCGTCAAAGTTTTCTTTATTTGAAAGAATTTTATATAGGTGAATTACGTCCTGAAGATGTTCCTATTGCAATAGAGCGATCTATAAATGCTGGGAAAGCTACACAATCAGAAACATTTACATCACATCTTGCGGAGCGTACACAATGGCGATTAAAATCAGACGATATCAAGGGAGTAGTGGAAAGTTTTAAGTCTTTTTGAGGAAAGACCCTCCTCCCTCCGTAAAGTAAAATAAGGGTGAAAATGAAAGAAATAAGAGAAGAAAAAAGGGAAAAGAACAGCACAATTGTAATTTAATATATAAATTTATATTCACAAAAACAAGCTATATTAATTATTCGAACTCTTTTTTTCTGCATCCAAGAGAGCCATCAGTGATACGGTAGGGCTCACCAATGCTTGTGCTTTTTTTATGATATCCAGATCATTTTTTAATACAAGATGTGGCTTCGTACTTACTAATTGCAACATCATTTCTCCAAAGAGTCCATTTGCCCAAGCAAACCAAGGGCGTGTAAAATCTGAAGAATTATGTACATTGAAGCTTTCATGCATTAATCCCGTCGTCGCACTGACTCCAACAAGTTGATTCAAGCACTCACGTATTTCATCATCATCATTACTAGTCATAGATCTGACAATAATTGACATAGGCCATGCATATTGATAACCAACATGCGGGCCACCAATACCAGATCCATCTCTTCCTTCAAAATAGAATGGGTTGGACGTCGATAGGAGGCGTTTACGTGTGGTTAAGTACACTTGATCATCGATAGCACTGTAGCCTAGTATAGGCAAACTCAATAAACTTGGAATATTTGCATCATCCATATAAAGGCGAGAACCAAAGCCATCGATCTCGTATGGAAGGACTCCCATGGTCGTGTCGACATCTCTTGACCCGTCATCCTTGCGCCGCAGCTCCTGCACTAGACTTCGATTTATATGTTCCAATGCCTGACATATTGAAGATTTCACTGTAGTAGCTTTTTTGCGGACATCAGCTGCACGAGAATGTCCAATAGCACTAGCAATGTCCTCATTCGCAAGCAATTTAACAAGATTCCCGAGTTCCGTGCAGGCCATGGCATTTCCAGGAACGTTGTACGGGAAGGAAACAGCATCGTCAGATGGTCGGAAAAGTGATCGCGATAACCCAATACCTTGATGTCCAGCGGGTCCTAACCCAGTCATCTCTAAAGTATCTGTAGCAACAGTTGTCTCTCTTTGAAAGCTATAAGGTTGTGTGTCACCAGCTGCGTCTTGGCCTATGTGTTGCATGATGGACATGGTGTCTACCACACGCTCTGCTGCATCGATCCAATTGCTAGATTTTGTGGCAAACGTTGGATTATTAGTAAAAGTAAAATAATAATGTGATAGCTTGAGAAACGCTGCTATGGAATCGATTTCATACTTTCCTTCAAAAACTGCTGGTTGCATTGGGGGTTTACGTATGTCATCTTGGTGCGCATCACTATCGCCTTCACCAGAAGAATTGGGGTTAAATGCATTAGCAAATGAATCGATGAGAATACTCTTAGCTTGTCGAGAAATCAACCCTTGAATCATGTCGTCGAGCTTCTCTTCAGATGCGGCATACGGAATATAGGGAAGAACTTGATTTGTAGAATCTCTTAACCACATTGCATAGATATCACCTGTAATAACAAATGTATCATCTTTTCCGCGATGAATTGCAACTGTCGTATCTAGAGTATTTGGAAAGCAATTGCCAAACAGGGTGCTCAAATCCTGCGACTTCCATGATCCATCAAGGTCTTTAATCAAGTTGTCAATTGACACGCTCGTAAACGTTCTGTTACTAGCAATAGGGCGTACATTTGGAATGACATGCTGTGCCACTATCTGTATTACGCAATAGGATGCAAAAATGAAGTTAACAACAAACCAATATACCATTTCTTCGAAGAGAGTCACTCCATACGCACTCACTCCTATTACAAAATAAACGTCTGATACAAAACCAACTAAAGCAAAACAAATCAACCTAGCCAATGTATACAATTTTAGACAAAATACATCACTTTCCAAGTGCCTAAGCCTCCGTGAAGGGTCACGTGGACCGCAGTCGGCCTGAAGTTTTTGTGGGTTGAAAAAAATCATATTGGAACATCACAAGCTGATTCTTTTGTAGTTTTTGCAATCAGTATTTCTACTTTGTTATCAGTATGTTGTCTCCAGGTACTAAGCATAATCACAAGCCGAGATCGAGGATTAGAATATATATTGCAGTCTTTGTCTTCATGTTGGTGGCTTTATACGGGGGTATGATCTATTTTCACTTTGATTGGCACATCTCAAGTAGCGCTGATGGTGTTTCAAAGGCCAGTGCGACTTCTGATAGTCAAGTAACATCGAAGCAACAACAGCAGTTGAAGTATGAGATGGAGGAGTACAATCGAAAAATGGAAGCCAAGAACGCAGAGTCATTGCGATTACAACAGCTCAAGATGCAAGCTTCACATATATACACACAAGTGCCTAGAATAGTAGATAACGTATCACGTGAAGATGCCAAACCTGCGCAAAAGCTTGAGCCCAAAGCCAATTTAAAGAAAGACATTACTGTGACACCGCATGATAGCGGTAGTAGTGGTGCTAGTGTTGAACATGCAAACAAAGAAAGCGATGAGCATGTAGTAGCGGAACCAGATGCTGTAAAACGATCCATCACTGATAGTGGTGGTCGACAAGAAATGATACTGGAGTCAGTCACAGAGGCTGCCACGCAAGCGAAACCTGTGCGGTCTTTTCTGGTAGTATGTGGTACAGATGGTAGTGGAACTAGAAAAGTGGTACAAACACTCACTGAAATTGGTGTCTTAATGGTATCAGAAGATCCTGAGACGTTCGATATTCATGGCGATCTCATGGGAGGATGGCCTGCAGTCGTAGGGCCGGTGGTGCAGAGAACTCGTACACTGAATTATGATCCAGAAGATTCTCATGTTGTCCCATCAAATATTCACAGTCAAGTACGTAGCAGCTTGCACAGGCTGGTCGAACAAGCGCGCCAAGATGCTAAAAAACCGCAATCGTTTGTACTTGCGAAGGGTGGGGCTCTTCCCAGACCTAGCGGTGCCGATGCGAAACGAGTATCATTTGGGTTTAAAGCACCTGTGGCCATGACTTTGGTGCCATATTGGGCAGATATTGAACCGCACTTCAAATTATTGCATGTTTTACGTGATGGACGCGATATTGCATTAAGTGCTAATCAATCACCTGTACAGAAATTCTACAACGGTATGTACGGCAGAGACAAATTAGAAGGACCAGTAAAAGGTATCCGCTTATGGAGTGACTGGAATTCTCAGGTGTATGCATGGGCTAAAGACTATGTTACCAAATTGAAAGGCATGTACAGTGACTCAGGGAGTACTGCAGCTGCACCGGAGAAGAGTTTCAGCTACATGGCCCTTCATACTGAGGACCTGGCTTCAGAAAACGTTTCTGCTCGTTTCCATGCCATCGTGAGCTTGGCAAAATGGACTGGTTCTAACATGTCTCTACAAGCATTATGCTGTGTAGCACAAGGTAAGGCAGAGTTTATGGGCTCACATGACCGTACGAGCAGAGATCAAGTGCGCAAGACTAACAGGGGTAATCAGCAGAAGGAGATTTCGAAAAGATATGGTAAGTGGAAAGCCGCCCTAAAAAACGCACCCAACATGTTAAAATCGTTAGATAATACTGGTAAGGAAGCCTTGAGTTTGTTCAACTATGAACCAGAGCAAAGGCTGTACTACCCAGGGGAGGTGGATTCCCCCTACCAATGTAGCGAAGCCACTGAGGACACAGAGAAAAAATGCAAGCGTCTTGGAATCAATTTATAGTCATTTAGATATAGTATGCTATTGTCATGAATGTATTCGTAATTGTATCATTTGTTCATATTATATTACATTAAATACAAACTTACTCTCCGTCCTCCGTTACTTTACTTATACACCCGAGTGGGCCCCGCGGTCTTCTTCGCCTTGTGTATCGTGGGTAACTTCAGATCGCTCCGTTTGGGATGAGGGAGCTTCTCATCTAATTCAGAAATGACATTATCCAGACTTTTCATGATAGAATTCACATCACTGCGAACAGATAAATGATCATCTGTAGCAAGCCTACTCTTTAAAGGTGCTTTCTGTGAATTGAAGGCTTTTTGTGGAAGTGGTTTCTTTGATTTGAATTCATTTTCATTCAATTCTGGTCCCTTTTCTTTCAAAAGTCGGCCACCACGTACAATACTGAATTCACAAACCATACGATCATTACCGAATTTTATACGCAAATCCCATATACTTGGCTCGAACTCTATTTGAAAACCAGCGTATCGCCATGTGTGAATTTTGGATGCAGCTGAAGGCCCGTCGGCATTTTGAACAGCCAGCTCCTTTTGGGAGCCATTTAGTGATTCACTAGGCGTTCCCAGTATGTCTTCACCACCACCAACTTGTCCACCAACAGTAACTGTATTACTAGGGCTCCCATGATGACCACTGAAAGCTGTAGTAGCGTCATCCTGTCTATATTCAGCAATTAACTTGCCATTCTTAGTGTTCATAACTTTTGCACAAGCAACATTATCACTTGCTTTTTTACGACTTGTTAGAAGAAGTACATTTTTACCATGGGTATCCATGATGCTACCATTGCCATCCTCATCATACATAGCTGCTATATTGCCATTCTTGTACGAACAAAATAGTCTTCCTTTTTCGAAGGAAACAGCCACCGGCCCTTTCCGCCACCTTGCATATCCATCTGAATTAGGGTATAAACAAAGAGCTACCATGCTCTCTTCTGTTTGGTGAATATTATCAGCTTCCCCAGTATTGTCACCAAATCGTAAAATCTTCATGGGGTCTAGTTGTACTGATCGCCTCATCGGAGTCAAGTTGATATTCTCCTCAGCTACGCTAGCGCTAATACTGTCATCGTAATCATCAACACTTTGATTGCTACACTCTTCTCTTACTTGATCTTCTAGTCTTTTATCTTTATCTTGTCGCATGGATGATGTGTCTTGGTTTGGTGGTCCAATAATGCCGGCAACTTGTTTTCTACGCAAACCTTGATTTCTATGTTTTGCTTTGAATTTGGGAATATTTTGTTGTTGACCATAGCCACTGCTCTTGACACTATATTCAGATGGCTCATCACTCACTATATACGAAATTGTCCCTTGTTTCTCTCCTTTGCTGTGAACAGAAGTAATTGATCCACTAGGAGATAAGCTCCCGGCAGTAGGTTCAGATTCTTTGTACTTCTTATTTCTTAGTCTACCTCTGCGATATGCATCGCCATGAGATGCAGGGCTTTTGTTTGCAAGTGCATCTCGTCCTACTTGAATATTATTGTAGTGATTACCACTTTCATGTACAAGAGCTTGCAATCTTTGCATCGCTCCTTGCGATTTCTGTAAGGCAGCCCGCTCACTTCGGGACAGCTGTGCTTGAGCCTGGGCAAGCATAATGCGACCATCTGTACTCTTTAAAAATTCTTGCCCATCTTGTACATAAGCTAATTGCCCTAAACCGTAATCACCATGATATCGTTCTGAAGCAACTTCTGTGATAATATCAACTCCATCTATATTTTGTAGTGTGGGTCTCAATGATTTGACAAAATCCATGATCTTACCTTTACCCCCACCAGGATTATTAGTCATCACCAAACTACGTAATTGTAACAAAGGCATGAAATAGACGAATTCCGTCCAAGGTATTTCATTATCACTTATCCATAATTCGCGAACTTGCTCTAGGCCGATTAAGGGTTCCAGCGCTTCTATTTGATTGTGCTGACAACGAAGAGTGTGCAGTCCAATAAGGTCTCTTATTCCCTCTAACGATACAATCTTATTATGAGATACATCAAGTGTCTCAAGATTAGTCACATGAGCAAGTGCCGACACATCAATGATCTTGTTGAAAGAGAGGTTCACGTGTGTGAGCATTGTCAATTGTCCCATAAAGTTATCGATCATAGTTAATTTCACACTTGCCATGGTAAGGCGTCTTAGATGATGAATAGGTATTTTTTCTTCATCACAAGTGATTGCATGCTCACCGGATGCTATCATACTGAGGGAGCTTACCTCTTTGATAAAAACCTGTGCTTCAATTAAATTACCAACAAAATTTGCAGCATAAGACGGAGGGGCCGCTGGAGGTAATGGTATCGGTGAGCTTTGAGGTATAACAGGGCTTTGAAAACTCATGTCATCATCACCAATCATATTGTTGCACCTCAAGCTTCGTGCGTTGATCAAGTTGATGCGAACTTCTTCTCTTTGACTCCTTGTACTCAAATTTAACAAGAACGCCTAAAAAATGCAATAAATAGATGTGTGCAGCCAATACACTAGTATTCCGTTCTATTAATGTCTTGTATTTCTTCCAAAAAGTAAAAGGAAATAAGGACGCCATCGTCACGGAAAATTGCTTGATTGCACCAACATTGATTCTCTCCAAATTCGACCCCGGAAAAGTGGAAAGACTACATCGTTGTCATTCGTGTAGTGTAGTAAGTGTTTTATTGTTTTATCATATAAATTTTGTGTACAAGGCAGAAATTTTAGATATTTGTCAGATCTAATGGCTTCATTCGCAGTCGACAACAAGAATGATATTGGAGGTTACTATGGTGGAATGAAAGAGAATATGAAGCACGGTCATGGTAAATTGACTGATAAAAATGGAGATGTATATGAAGGTGACTTTAAGGATGACCAAATGCATGGCCAGGGTACCTTCATCGCAGCTGATGGATCTATGATGTACCAAGGAGATTTCGCAGAAAATCTAATGCATGGAAAAGGTACATATACATGGGAAAATGGTCAAGTATACGAGGGGCAATACGTGCGTGGAGAGATGCAGGGGAAAGGAAAACTAACATCTACTGATGGAAATGAATATTTTGGAGATTGGAAGAATGGAGTTCCCCACGGTCTGGGCTCATTCAAATATCCTAATGGCCTGAAATATGTAGGCTCCATTGAAGCTGGTCAAAAGCACGGTAAAGGTCTACTTCTCTACCCTGATGGTAACGCGTACAGCGGAGAGTTTCGAAACAATGAGATGCACGGACGTGGTCAGACGCTGCTGCCGAACAAGCAGGTCTTGTATGATGGTGAATTTCGTAATAATTCTATGAACGGTTTTGGACAGATGAAACTGCCAGATGGATCATCTTACGTTGGGGAATGGAAAAACGATTTAAAACATGGTGAAGGAAAGTACAGCTATCCGAATGGGGACCAATACCACGGATTTTGGAAAGAAGGGAACAAACATGGATCTGGTGTTGAAAAATCAATATCTGGGAGTATAATCTACCAAGGTATATGGAAGGATGGTATTCATGAAGATCAAAAGACAGTAAACAAGATGTAATATATGTTAAATAAAATGTGGTTATATGTCACAATTGCTAACCATAGACATGCCCCCCCACGGCCATTCCTACTCGTTTTATGAGAACAAACAAAGAAAAATAGTCTTTTATTGCATTAACATTAATGACCATTCTTTTGCTCTGCTTTACCCACCCATAGATTCTTAATTGCTTGTGTCATACCGACGCCGTTCATATTGAGTTGAAGAAGACCTACACATGTAAGACCTGTAACACCTAATAGGGATACACGCGCAACTGTGCGGATTGCTTTAGGTACATAGTCAGTAATAACGTAGTTAAGACCGACATGAGCATGTAAAGGAAATAATACACCAAGGGTAAAATCAATAGGTTTGTTCATTGGACTTGGTGATAGAACAAAAGAAATAGGAGTTAACACAGCCAAAAGTCCCATAGTCTTATGATAGAACTTGTTCATCAATTGAGAGCCATCAGCATCTACAATACTACTAAACTTCTTTCTTCCAGTGACTAAAGTATACCAAAAATAGACAGGATGATTACCAAAACAAAGAATATTAACACCAAAGAGATAGTATCATATGGCATAAGAAGATAAGAGGTGTGTGCAGTTAGTATGTTTATGTATGATGCATTTATTATCTGAAGTATGGAAATATTTCGAAGAATATTCCTGCTTTAGTGACCTGCTCAAGTTAAGAGACCACAAGAGACTGATGACATGGAAAAAATATGGGGGTTGCACTTACATCCTGGCTTGGCTCGTGAGCCCGCTCGGAGAGCTACTCTGCTTGAAGTAAACATAGTGCTATCTCTACCTACAGGAGACATGAAGAACTAGACAAGAAGTCGTGCGACCGGCGGGGGACATGGGATCCGGAGGAATATTCCTCGAAAATTTTGGAAAGGGGAAAGGTCCTACAAATGCAATCGAAAACACTATGGAGATAGAGGCAGAGAATTCGGGAAAGCTTGATCCACCAGGTATTTCCGATGAACAAGAAATTATCGAAAGTGAACTTAAAGAAAGTATTGCAGAAAGATTCTTTGCTGATGCTGAAAGAGGTATTGTAGCGGGTTGCTTTGGATTCTTAACAATTGAGTCTTTTGCGACAGCACTGATAGCCTTGCTCTCCTCAAAAATGTTTCGCAAAAAATGGCCTCTAATTCGTGAATGCATGCATCTAGCTTTCCCTTTTGTCCCTAATGAAGCTTCGTTAACTTGGATCATAAAACATAAAATAAATTTAAGAAAGTTTTACCTAGGTGATGAAGTATTGTCTGGCACTGTAATATTAGAGAAATATGTTAAAAAGATTGGCACTATAGAGATTGTCCAATATATTCTGGATAAATGTATCAATGTGGATACAAATCATTCTTTATTTCTAGCTAGTCGAAACTCCAATAAACACCTTGTCAAAGCACTTTTAGCACATCCTTCTACCGATGTAAATTGTAAATCTAATACTTATACTGGCTCTTCAGGTGACAAATATATTTCGGCGTCTGCCATGCATGGAGCTGCGAGAAGGGGTAATTCTACGATTGTGAAATTGCTCCACAAAAATGGTGGATCTTTAGAAATTAGAGATAAATTTCATACCACCCCAATTCTTGGTGCAACAGAAACTGGTCGTATTGGTACGGTGCAATCTTTATGCGAGCTGGGTGCCAACATAGAAGCTATGAATCCACAGAACAACACTCCCCTCTTATACGCAGCATGGCACAGACATTACGCCATTGCCCAGTATTTGATAAAGCGTGGTGCCAATTTAGACGCTCGAGATCATCGAGGAAACACATCTCTACATAAGGCAGCGTGGCTTGGTTATTTTGATATAGTGCAGTTACTTTGTGAGAGTGGTGCTGATATTGAATCTGTAAATCAAGCTGGTAAGAACGCATTAACCTTGGCCATGGAGAAAAAACGAAACGATGTGATTGATTATCTTTGTGAGAAGGGTGCAAACATTGAGACGGGTCAAATTACAGTGCTACAGAAGGCAGTTGAGGTAGGTGATTTACGTGCGGTTCAATCTTTATGCGAGCTGGGTGCCAACATAGAAGCTATGAATCCACAGAACAACACTCCCCTCTTATACGCAGCATGGCACAGACATTACGCCATTGCCCAGTATTTGATAAAGCGTGGTGCCAATTTAGACGCTCGAGATCATCGAGGAAACACATCTCTACATAAGGCAGCGTGGCTTGGTTATTTTGATATAGTGCAGTTACTTTGTGAGAGTGGTGCTGATATTGAATCTGTAAATGATCGTGGTCATGAAGCTATGACTTTGGCAAAATCCAAGCATCATAATGAAATTTATAGGTACCTACATCTGAGAAAGGCTAAATAATTTATTTTAAAATACATTGATTACATGACCTATCGCGGGTCTCATACATACAATTCTATCTGTAATAGTCACCACACCTTATCGCAACTCTAGCATTGTGAAGCAATGTTCGCAATCCTCTTCAGCTCCCACAATCTTCAGACTCTGAATATAATCCTCATAACTAGCTTCTTTATTATCATCTATAGAAGCAAGCATAGTTTGGTAGCGTTCAATAGCATCTTGTACAGAAGCTGCCTTGCCATTTTCTCGCCATGGATCCAATACAAGAGTCTTATCTACAATTAAATAGTGGGTGCCTTCATGTTCTGTGGGTTGACCTATATTGAAGATAGCAGAATCTGCAGCTTCAGTAACAAATACTTTCACAGCATTCATGTAAAGCATTTCACCTTCATCATCGTCCCATTTTTGTACGAATTTATTTTTAGATACTGGGCATCGAATAAAATGCTCGTCAGCGGGTACGGTATACTGCCATCCATCATCATCTAATTTGGTTTGATTCTGTGCAGATACACCATTAGAACTTCCTTCTTTTGCTAAATGAGATGAACCAGCTTCACCAGCTTCAATACTTTGATCAATGGTAGACACGACATCGTCAAAATCTTCACACCAGGTATGTGTTTGATAGTACCATTGTCGTGAGAAGAGCACACCAGACGATAATAATGTTTTTACTTTAATCTTTCTAATTGTGCTAACATCAATATAATTATCAAGTTCTTTTTGAGAACGAAAACGAGCAGCATCTTCTTGATATTGATGACGCCTTGTCATGTATAACCCTTGTAGTGCAAAATCTTTTGGCCGATTTAGAGCGTTTACATCAAATTTGGGCATTGGTACCTTGTGTCGTGTCAGACCAAAAGCACTGCTACTAGCATTATTTCCTACTTTACGTGCAGCACTTTTATATGTTTCTAATCCTAATACATATTGCTTAGATGGTTCCAATGGTAAAGGTCCAGTAACAATGTCTGGTAAAGAAGGTCGCTCTGCAGACATAAGCTCTGAAAGTCTTTGCCTTGCAAGTGATCTCGCTTGTACAAGTGCGCGTCGCTTTACTCCATTCATCTGAATATTTTCAGGAATACTATCATCATCGACATCCATTCTAGCAGCTAACTCCAATGCTGGCTTGACTCGTACAACAACGGGAGTCTCAGCAATGTATCCTAGACTCTGTTCCTCCTCGATATCATGAACACCACCTTTGTGTTTTCGACCCCATCGGGATAAATATGGGTCCAGGGGTTGCGTGGGCACTACTACTGGTGATGGTGCTCGTGGTGGTGGTGGTACTAACGGTGCGGTAATATTTTGTGTATACGATTGGGGATGCGCAGGAGCCAACTGGGGAAATTTCGCATGCACATTTAATTCTGCTTGCTGCCGTATGCTGGCATAAACTTCAGGATTTGCAGTGGCTAACTCTTCTAAAGTAATAGTACTACCCATACCTACTAACATCTCATTGAGTTGTTGCTGCATTTCAGTACGCATCAATGCTTCCACATGTGCTGCGACGACAGGTTTTTGGTGTAAATAAGGTTGGAAAACTGTTGGTTGTTGATACTGCACTGTATGTGCAGGTTGCGGTGGTGGTGCAGTAGCTTTCTTATGTTCATACGCTTTCTGAAGTGCTTCAATGCCAGCTAGTGCACTTGCGTCAAGTAAATTACGTTCTAACCAAGTCTGTAGTAGAAAATTGAGTTTGTCTTGCTCTCGACCTGGTTGTAACTCAGCGAAACCCCTTTGAGCTACATCAACTACATAACGACTGAAATAATGGGGATATAAACCACCAACATATTTCATAATTGCATCAATAACATACAACATAGGTAACTTGCAAGCAGCACTTACTCTGCGGTCCATAAAGCGAGACACAATAGCTTGAGCTACATGATAACCTTGAGAAACGTTCACCTTACTAAAATTAACCAAGTCGTCGATAATACCTTTGTCAGGATGCGCACCAAGTCTCTGAAAACGCGCATGAAAGTCAGCCATTATTGCTCCATCAATAGGCGGTGGAGCTTGCATCATCTTAATGTACTTAACAATAAACCAACAAATCCAATTTCTCGTGAATTCCTTCGCTCGGGTGTTGGCTGTGTATACAATAAATAGGAGCACGTTATACTATTGCAGAGATGAATTGGATGGCCCAATTCACCAAAGGTAAACCATCGGGTCCAATTGACCGACCGGGGTAGTGTCTTTTCTCCCAGTTAGCACTGGAGAAATAGAATTTGATAAGAGAAAATACTTCATAAATCTTATAATGAGCCGTTTGAGCCGTTTGGATTTTGTAGATAGTGAGCGGAGTCTTGATGAGAGAGCTGCAAAGAAAATCAGACAGCAATGGCTTTTCCGTCACATGCTTCAATGCCATGGAGAGTTCATCGATAATCGCAGTGCTTCAGTATTTGTAGGCACATATAATGTGAATGCAAAGGTACTAGATGGAAGTCTTCAAGACTGGCTAAATCCGCCAGAGACTGCCAATACTTCTTCTCCAGATGTTTATGCAATTGGTTTTCAAGAAATTGTTGATTTGAATGCTATGAATGTAGCATTAGATGGTAGTAAGACAGTATCGCGCAGTCAACTTTGGATGGATAAGATTCAAGAAAGCCTTGGACAATGTCGTGGAAGTGGAGGTAATGCAGAGAAATACACGCTTGTAGCTCATCGTCATTTAGTTGGTGTGCTGCTTTGTGTGTATGTGAAAGACTCTCTAGTAAATGCTGGAGAAGTGCGTGATGTTCGTACAGCTTCCACATCAGTGGGTGTGCTTGGAATGGGTAACAAAGGGGGTGTCAGTGTGCGTCTTCATATTTATGACACATCCATGTGTTTTGTATGCTCCCACTTGGCAGCTCATAGAGAAAATATTGAAGGTAGAAATGCAGATTATCGGAGTATTGTAGAGCAATCTATATTTAAAGCAGATTCAAAGTTTCGTTCAAATGGTTCTGGACAGAGTGGTTGGGTAGAAAAGCCCTCGAATGGCTATCTTCGCACACTCGGTTCCGATTTACGCATCTTAGATCATGACTGCGTCTTTTGGTTAGGTGATCTTAATTATCGCATTGATGGGCGTTTAAGTACACAGCAAGTGTTCCAAACTATATCTGAATACAGTGAATTGGCTGCATCTGCAAAAAATCTGCAAGATGGTGATGCTCTAAAACGCCTACAAACCCTTGCGGAGTATGATCAGCTGAATATAGAGCGTGAGAAACCGAATGGACCCTTTGGTGGATTTGCAGAAGGACCACTTCATTTTAAACCTACCTATAAATATGAACCGGGGAAATCAGACACGTATGATACACGAAATCCAAAGAAAATACGCGCTCCAGCATGGTGTGATCGTGTGTTGTGGCGGCACGCTTCAGACATGTCTCGTGTGTGCTTATTAGCCTATAATTGTGCAAATTTGTTGCCAAGTGATCACAAACCTGTATATTGTGTCGTATCATTAGATTGTGAAAAGGTACAACCAGACAGAGAGAAGTTAGTTTACGACCGTCTGAGCAACATGCTGGAACGATATCGTTATGGTGGAGCTATTGATGGCGAAATCGACCAAGGAATTACACGACGCGGTTGTAGTTTCTTCCCTAAATTATCTTTATCAGCAGATTTGCTACAGTTTTCTCAATGCACATTTCTCAGTACTGCATCACAAGAGATCACACTGTCTAACATAGGTGCAGTCTTTAGTGCTTGGAGATTCGTAAGTAAAGCCTCTAGTAGCTCTAGTGACTCTAACAACCAAGTATTAGACGAAGATGGAGAATCCATCTGTCGACGCTGGCTTAGCATTACTCCTACAAGTGGTTTATTACTTCCTGGAGAAAGTGTGACAATAACAGTGCGTGTCATGATTGATGCACTCACTGCCCAACGTATGAATAGCGGTAGGGGCAGTCTGAACGACGAGTTGGTTCTCCGTAATGAAAATGGTAATGAGCATTATATTTGTGTTACGGCAAGTTACCTGCGTTCATGTTATGGTATGTCGTTAGAAGAACTCACAAAAACGCACGAGCCTGTACGTGCAACGCTTGATGAAGTGTGCGATGGATGTTTACCAATCGGAAGGTCACCTAGGATTGCTAGTGCTACTGTTTCTGACGTGCCTCATGCATCTGCAGGCTCTGTGGAACTGGCACATGAAATGGACTTACTTGGCTTAGAAATTCCTATCAAAGATATAAGCCCTTCTTTTAGTAGCAGTGCTGGAGTGCCACCAATTTCACTTGCAGCTCCTCAAATGGTTCCACCGACTGTTGAGCCGGAAGTGACAGCCTCTGCTTTAAAAATAATCTCATCTCAAAGATCTTTATGTGGTCCATTGGCATCACCACCAGCACATGAAATGAGTATACCAAAAGAATTATGGCGTTTGATACAAATATTAAAAGAACCAGATACGTTGAAGACTCCACTTCTCTTTGAATACTACATGGGATTCGCTGGTGATGGTGGCTTTGCTGATCCAATTGAGCTGGCTATTATACGAGAAGCTCTATCAACTGGTAGACAAATTCCCGCTGGAAGTGCTAGTGCACAAGGTGTTGTGGTCGCATTAGGACAGTTTCTTCATGCACTTCCAAGACCTGTAGTTCCCTTTTGGCTCTGGCCAGAGTCCAGCTTGGTTAGTTCTTCGTCCAAATCAGATACAACTGGGGATGATGGCGAAGATAGATCGATTGTATTAGGCACTCCACAAATGCGCTCGTATTGTCGCAAACTAATGCAGCAATTACCATTGACACACTATAATACCTTTGTCTTTGTTATTTCTTTTCTAAGGCTAGTTTTAATTCACGCAGCTAGTAATGGCACTTCTCCCGCACGTCTTACTGCATTCTGCGATAGTTGTATGACAGGCTATGCAGTAGACGAAAGGAAACGGGGGGCTATTCGCGAAGTATTTGAGTATCTCATAACTGCGCGTGATATATATTAAATTATATTCTTTTGTTTAAACTGTAATTAAAATGATTATACTATTTCACAATATTTCGTTTCTATGACATTTTTTTCTAGTACCTGTTCCCGAATGCCATTTTAGGCTGTTTTGTGGTAGAACGAGATGGAGCTTGCCCTGGTACTGCACGATTTCCTAATCGCTGCACACTTCCTGGGACTGCGGCACTTCCTCTAACCACTCTGCCCGCATATGCACGGGCGGGGGTGCTTTGATGATACGAATCATCTTGAAATAGCCTTCCGCCACCAAGATCGTTGTCATTACCAACTCTGCTTCCAGTTTCTCTAATATCTCTACCATCAGCACTTGCACTTCGGGCACCAAAGTAGGTCCCACGACGTCTTGAACTTCCACCAACTGTCCTCTCCTCTCGATCAATGCGTCTCTCTTGCAACTCTAAAGTACGAATTTTAGCACGAAGGGCATTCTCTTCCGGTGAACCTGAGAATGCTTGGTGTGTGTTATCACGTCTAGATGATGACATTGGTTTGCGTGCACGACCTGAATATGGTAAACCTTGTCTTTGCTCATGATTTCTAGGAGTACGGTTTGAAAATGCGTAAGGATCTTCTGTGTACGTGACTTCTGGTGGCTTTCCTCCAGTACGCCTAGCAGATTCACTCCTACCGCTTCCAGCCAAAGGGGGGCGCCCAGTGGGGGTCCTACTACGCGATGGAGGATGCATTTCGCGATTTTGTTTTTCTTCTCTCAATACCTCCGCTTGCTTTTTTTCTTGAGTTGCAATAGCTTGTCCAAGACGAAGCACTTCCTCCAAATGCTGCATTTGTAATGAACCTCCTGCAGCTGGTGTGACCATTCCATTGCTCGCTGGTTGACTCATTTCTCGTAAGATGTGGCGCAAAGTTTGAGCATATCTACCTGCACTTTGCCCTTGACTAAGTAATTCCGCAATACTTCCAGCATTGCTTGTACTAGTTGCCTCAGACAAAGGAGTTTCGCTACGACGTCTACCATGGTACTCGCCCTGGGCATGATAATTTTGCGGATACTGATCTTGTGAAATAGCTTCACTGCCATCATCAGTGCCAGCCTCAGACACATCAAGGTAAACTGGCGCTGCACGATGTGGAGCGAGAGACTGCGAGGTATGCGCTATGCCGTTCGGTGTATCAACACCATGCTGATTCTTCTCATCGGAGATCGATGAAAAAAATCCCCGTAAATAATCTGTTCGTGGGCTTACGAAACGCTCCCTATCTCCTTGTTGGGGCTGCGGTGCTTTAGTTGCAGTGCGAACTTCTTTTAAGCGACTTATTAAGTAAGCTTGATCTTTCGGGTCATCTGCTGTCACTAGTGCATCAAGCAAGGAGTGTTCTTCGGCACTTATTGTCTTGTTTTTGGATTTAGGTTCTGTATGTTCGCGAGCATGCTCCTCCTCCTTAACACCTAGATTATCCATGTGCTCTTGGTGTAAGCGCCGATCCTCATCGTGAGTAGATGCATGCTCGTCGTCCAACTCAGCATCTAATTCATCTAGTTGATCAAAATCACTGTCCTCGCTTCGTGTACCATCATCTTCTCTGACATCACTTTCGGAATCCTCTCGATCCTGTTCATCATTATAATTTACTGAATTAGAGTCATTTTTCTCTTGTTGATCGTTTTCTTGCTCTGGTTTGTTGTGAGCCTTCAAGCCAACAGCCTTCTGAAAGAAATGTAGGACGCTCTTCTTTTTGGGACCAGTACTACCAGTCGTAGTACCTGATTTGGCACTACCTCCGGGTCCAGCGTCTGTATTTATACTACTTGCTCGACTACGCGGTGCACTACCAGTGAATGGTACTGCTACTGGTACTGCCACTTTATCTACATCATTAGATGGAGTAGGTGGACGAGACAAAGGTTCAAACACCGTGGCCCCTGCTTTGGACATCAATGGAACCCAGCCACGATTGTGTGCCAGCTCCATATATGCCAAGCCACCATCTTCTTTGTGTATATTACCTGTTACTTCGACAATATCATCGAAGTCTATGTCACCAAGACTCACAGCGTCACGCGATGGTACATTTCGAATGAATGTTCCTGCATGAAAGGTAACGCGATACCAAGTTTTGAAGGCTGGGGCTGTTTTTTCGCTTTCTTTCTCGCCAGAGTTTGCATCTACTGAGTCCGTGCGAGAGTGAGAACGAGATCTATTAGAACGTACACTTGCAGCAGGAGAGTGCTTCTTAGGCGGGCTCGCACCAATACCGGAGACAGCTGCCCAACCATCACTATCTGGAGGTCCAGCAAGTTCCAACTCTTTCTCTGGCAGTACAGGCTTCTTTAGGATTCCTTTTGTTGGTGGAGGACCGAATAGGCCTAAAGAATCTTCTGAGTGCAGAGGAGGATTTGCGAGTCCCAGCTCATCAGTACTAGAGTGTACATCCGGGGAATTTCCGGGTGAGCCCTTCTTTGAATGTATTCTTGAAGCTGGCACTGGAATAGTGAAGCGCTTCTCGTTAGCTCGTTGCGCTTCTAACTCCTTTTTCTTTGCCAATTCATTTTCTTCTATTTCTTTACGCTTAAGCTCAGCTTCTATTTGTTCTTCATCATCATCATTTACAACATCTAAAGTATAGAGCATAGCTTCGATATCAGGAAGTAAAGTGGCACAAGCAATATTTATCAACTTCGATTTGCTCTTTTTAGATAAAGCTCCGGGGAGCGTAGAGCTGCCTTTGTTTGAAGGTTGTTCAGGAATGTAGTACTTTACTGCCACTTCCAACAGAGAGTCGCAGAGTTGGTTTTGATGTGCTCTATAGAAATCGAGAACATTGACTACAAAATTGTAGTGCACTCTATTGAGCTCCTTGCTTGTCAATGGTCCGGTGCTGCTGTCTTCATCACTATCTGCTTCGTCAAAATAACTAGTTGCTGATTCCTTTCTAGAACTCTTTGCTTTGGTTCCATCAAATGACCCCATCCAGCGCTGATACATGACAACAAGACGTCTCGCTACAACGTGGTCATCAGCTTTGTCAACTTTGTGACCTTTCTTAGCTCTCCATTTTGCGGGAATATACTTATATCCATCAGAATCAAGAAACTTTGCAAGTAATTCAGTATGTCTTGTTTTACCAAGTTTGTTACTTGTATGAACGGCCCTCTCAATAGCATTATGGAATAGATGAGTACTTACACCTCGGTTTTCTTCACTGACTTTACCTTTGTTACCAAGGCCGCCATCACCTCCGCTTCGCATCCATTTGTTGACACGACGTATAAATGTTTTCGAATGATCAATGAGTCTCTGCACTTGAGCTTCATTTGCGCTCTTAGAACCTGTTGACAGCAAAAAAGCTTTTAGCATTGGTAATGTGATGAAAAATCTACCATATCGAGCTGGGGATTTTCTAGTTTTCTCGTGTGATCCCTCTTGTGTAGTGGATTTTTCTTCTTCTGTGCCTCGATTACGGCTACCAAGAATAGACCCCCTACGAGCCATTGCAGACGCTGTAGCACTACTTTTCACTTGAGGTGACTCTTCACTGACATCTGCCTCATATTCGACTGACGGTAATATCTCGTCGGTAAGAGCGTCAGTGGAAGTAATTGGACTACCTGGACCAATTAATGTCAATGCAAGGGTCATGTCTGGTGCAGAGCCCCATAAAAATCCATCACTACTAGCACCACTTGTTTGCTTGTACTTTGCGTATCTTGCACCCATGTTACTCTTCTTGGCTATCCAAGGGTCCACGTCAGCTGTTTCTATAGGAACACAGGCTTGCATAAGCTCTAACAGTTTCACGGCATAAGCTGAAAGAACTCCAAGCTGTAGATCTGGAAATGCATCATCACGTGACGTCCATTCGCCGCTGTCACTAGATCCAGTGGTGCGTCCCCTCGTGCCATTACTAGCTTTGCTGTCTTTCACATCATGATCACCTGAAAATCCGACGACTAATGCTGCACCAAATGTAAAGACTTCATCAAATGTCCATAAGCCATGACCATGTGAGTCAAAAAGAAAGAACAATTGCTCCACAGCCCGATGCCAACTTGCTGGTCGTAATAAATTTTTACTTGGTGATGGATTCTCCGAAATTTCTGCTTTGGAACTCATCACATTCACAACTAAACCAATGAACATAGCAATATCAGCTTCTGTATATTGTTGCTCCCATAATAAACGACGACAATGATATACAGAAAAAAGGTGACGTTGATCTTTTGCTGCTCCATTGGAGATATCATCTAAACCCCAGGCTTCTAAAATACTGCACATTTCTGCATCACTGACATTTCCTACTTGACGCATCTTCATAACTTGTAATAATTGGCGCATAGAATGCGTGTCGATGATACCTTTAGTAGCAATATCAGCATCAATTCTGGAGTTGGGGGTATTTCGACGGCTGTCCATTAGAAGGACTGACCAAAGACTGGCACTGAGTTGTAACCAACGTGCAGACGTGCTGCTATACATGTGTCGAGCAGGTACACTATATACAATTGGCTGTGGAAATTTAGCAGAAACTTTCTTTTCTTCTATTGGTGCATCAGTTTTTCTCACATTTAGAACAATTTTAGGAGTATATGCTTTCTCTTTTGGCTCATCGTCAGGATGAGGGCCTCTTGGTGGCCCAGGAGGTGCAGGAGATGCCAAGCTACTCACTGTTTGGAACCCAGGCATACTTGCTCTTCGCTTTGCAATGAGTTCCATGGCAGCTTGCTCCTCGTCCGCATGACGCTTTGTCTCTGCGTGCAAATCTCTGGTAGTGGATGAGTTCTTCGAGCTATCTGTAGTGTCTATATGAACACTACGACGGACGGAATGTGGACTTCCCTGACTGCTGCGTGGCGGTCTCGATAATGGCAGCTTTCCATAGCTATTAGTGACAGACGCAGCAATTGCATCCTTTTCTATTATACTTTGTTTTCGCTGGTACTGTGATTCTTGGACCTTTTGTATCTGCAGCTGTTTCAATAGCATTTGTTGTCCCGGGGTCAACGCCACCTTCCTATTAACTCCCGTGATTTGCATTGGTGTATTCATCTTTGATGATACATCTTGAGTCGTACTAATGTTTGGAGACTGTGAACGAGTAGGTCTCTCACTGCGTGCACTGCTACTCTTCGCAATGCGAGCACCGTCATCAAAACTGGTATCAATTGACAGCTTCTTGCGCGTCTTCGTTACCGATGTTTCGACAGTACGAGCACTCACTGCATCAATGGATAGGTTAGCACGAACCTCATCTGCTGGGTCATTGTGGCCACCAACCCTGGGAAGAGGGCTCTTGTGCCGCTTGCTGAACCTACTCATTTCGATATGTTTATTATCTATCTTAGCTCAACCCCTAACACACCAAATTGCAAAAAAAGTAGCGTAAATTCCCTTAAAAGTATCTTGGTTCAACCCCTAACACACCAAATTAGAAAAAGAGTCGTGTAGATTCTCTTCAAAGAGCATTTTGAGGTT
>JACKZZ010020643.1_pt1 | contig 26519 bp, 24 predicted proteins | sample 8027871 | NCBI WGS metagenome assembly JACKZZ01 (sample SAMN15724774, study PRJNA655200) | protist metagenome | isolation source: fluorescence activated cell sorting (FACS) single amplified genomes of... | place: USA: West Boothbay Harbor, Gulf of Maine | collected 2000-07-19 | reverse complement strand
ATAAGTTCCTCTTCGGTCAATGCCGGTGGGGTAGGTTCTTTATTTTCCACTATTTCTTCTTGTTTTTGTTTTTGTTTGGCGTCGTATTTGGCTTTCAGCCTTGTGCGCATTTTCTCCATTTTTGCCATGTGTTCCATCTTTGCTTTGCTTGGTGGAGCGCCATTTCCCCCTTTAAAAAAGTTGGCGAGTTTAGATAGAATACCCGAATCCATGATCATCTTTTGCAGCTTATCGATCCCTGGCATATTTTGTATTTTTTCTATAAATTGTGTGGTCTCTGCCTTAATTTCGTCTTCACTAATTTCACCACTTTTTATTTTGCTGTCCAACTTAGCACTTATTGTTTTTGCCATAGTCATCAATTTTGCTGGGTTTGCCTTTAATTTTTTGAGTACATCTGCAGTTGAAGCGGCAGATGAAAAATCGGCTACACTCAAATTTAGTTCCGCTAATGCTTCTTCGGCAAATTCGGTTGCAATTGTTCCCAAACGTCCTCTCATTATTTCTTCGACGTATCCCTTAAGTACGTCAAAATCGATGCCAAGGCTTTCTAAATCTGGCATATTTGGAATATTTGGCATAGAATCTGAATCTGACTCATCGGCATTAGTATTAGGGAGTAAATTCTCAAATACCTGCTTGATTTTATCGATTGTGTCATCAATATTGGTATCATCAAATATTCCCATAAGTTTTTCAATTCCGTCATCGTTATTTTCTTCTTTTTCCTCGAGAACATCCTTAAGGACATCGTCATATGTACCTGGAACCACAATCATCAGAATAATTTGCAAATATTTCCAAATAGAACTGCGTGTAGCGTCACTGATATTTGCTTCCCAAATATTTTTAAACGATATTTCAGGTAAAAAATAAGAATCTATTTCATTTTCAAAAAGCAACGGATTTTTATTTAAAATCATAGTTGCGTGTTTGGGGTATTGTGTAGCACAATAATTGTATGCATTTTGTGTAGTTAGTTCGTCATTTACACCAATTGTCCACCATTTTTGAGATGCATATTCCGGAAAGGTTGTTAGGACTTCCGATACAAATTTGTCAAAAAGCGCGTAAAAGTGGGGTAAAGGTGGCATAAGATATATAGTAGTAAGATGATGTTTTTATACTTCGAAGCGCATTTTTAATTTAATACAAGGACAATTTTTGTGTGCTGAATGTATATACGTTGGTGTTATTAATGTCAAAATTAACTCCATTCTGGGGAAATGACCCATCCATTTTAATTAGAAAGCAAGATTTACTCCAACTGTGGCCAACAAAAGATTTAAATCATGAGGGAAAAATAAATGCCATTGCAAGACTTGTCATACTTTTATCTTCAATTGGATTACTTTTTACCAAAAATATTAACATTTTAATCGTGGGTGTTCTAACACTTGTTGGTTTATATATACTTTACACATCTGCAACAACCAAGGACGGATTTACTGGTGATTATAAAAAAAAAAATAATACACAATGCACAAATAACCTGAAAACAACAAACCCAGTAACACTTGAAACAGTTCTGAAAAAAGAATTTCATCCAGTAACATCTAAGAATCCCATGGGAAATGTGTTGTTAACTGACATCGCGGATACCCCCAACAGAAAATCGGCACAACCAAGTTTTAATCCCGACGTTGGAGATGATATACTTGAATCAACCAAACGACAAACACAAGAACTTAACCCAACTTTAAAAGACACAAATAAACAGTTATATGGTGATTTAAAAGATAATTACGATTTGGATAATGCTATGCAACGTTTTTATACAACGGCCAACACAAGAGTCGAAAACGACCAGGGAAGTTTTGCTCAATATTTGTACGGTAACATGCATTCAGCCAAGGAAGATACTCCTGAGGGTGCGGGTATGAGAGTGAAAGACAATTTACGCTATATTTTGATTTAATTTTATATGCTTACTAATATAATGGCGTATACTTCAAATTTTACATTCAATGAACTTTCAAGAATTGGAAACGATCAATTGTGCATGGATCAGCGTTCTATACAAAATTCCCAAGCATCTTCCTATACGTTGCAAAATTATTATGGCAAAGACTGTACTATGAGTGATGCAGTTAAAATGGCTACATCACAACCAGGTATTAATTATTCGGGATCTCAGGGGAGCGATGTGTGTGGATCTAATATAGATGAGAGTTCAAAATTACTACTGGGTGGTATTCAAACCCACCCAAGATGCCGTATTGATTTATATCAGCGTCCGTTTGCAACAGTACCATTTCTGGGACGTGGTGCCGTAAACCCTATTCTTGAATCCCAGATCCAACAGGGTGATGCCGTCACGAGTCGGAGAAGTGTTACACACATGGCCGAAACAAATTACATGAAATACCACACAACTCCACTTATCAATGAGTTGAAACATAGTGTTCAAAATCCGGAAAATTTAATTGAAAGTTCAGCACACGAAGGATGGGTAAGAGGTGGTATCCCTTCCCGCGAATTAACCAAGGATACAAAAATGTATCATTAGAATATATTTTAGAACAGAATACAGACTTAGTGTTTTGTAGCACCCATCCATTGCGATTTTGATGAAAAAAATGAAATATTTTGCAACACATACAGGTGTTGCATAATAAAAAATATAGTTATAAAATAGTTAATGATGGTCAAACCATACTGGAGTTTCACTGACGAGAATGGCAACAAATGGACTAAACACGATGAAGAATGTTGTGATGTAGTAGACGTGTACGAGTGCTTGAATGGAGAGTTGCATGGAAAATTTCGTACGGACAATTTAAGCGATCTTTCTCCTGTTCTAAGCTGCACATACAATTACGGAGAATTACATGGGGAACATCTGGAATGGTGTGTTGATAGGGATATTGATCTAATTTCAACAACTTATGACAATGGTGTTCTACATGGTCCAATAAAGAAATGGGATTATGATGGAAACCTTGTTGTGGAAGGTAATTATATGGACGGAAAAAAGCACGGTGTGTTCAAAACTTACAATGAAATTGGCGATGTTGAATTATATGAAGAATACTACAATGACGTGTTGGTAACACCTTGTCACAATAGTCACAATAGAGTGTTAGCGGGAGCATAATCAGGAGCATAAAAACTTTTGTAAATATTGTAAATATTGTATTTTTTGTTTTTTTTGCAATTCAATATAAATACTATTTTACAAAGAAAAGAAATGACAAGTCTTGAAATGGATGGAATTAAATATAACGTGGATAAAAATGTAAATTATCGCATAATCGAAAAAGATTTGCTACACAGGGTTGAAACAGATGATAATTGTGGTTATACACAACAAGATGTAAAAAATATTTGTACAGATGTATATGATGCTGAATTAAAATACGTATTTGGTGTTACTGACATTTATGACAAAACTATTCCAGATACTATTAAACTTATTTTTGATCGCGTTAAAACAAATGATGTATTTTTTGCATATTTTAAAAATATCGTGTGTGCATTTGGTCATTTGGGGATGGAATATGACGACTTTTTGCACGCAACATGTACTAATGCAGACCAAGTCAATAATTTACATATAGCAGCATTTTCTACCTTGTTTTCATATTCAACCTTTTTTATCATGCATAAATGTATAGTTGAAATGGCTTCCGGGGAATCGTCCTCGCATAATATTGCACCACTGCTCCAAGAATTACTTGACGAAACTGTGAAATTTTGGTGCAAGTGAATAAAAATGATTATTATAAATCATCAAAAAAATGAAAATTATTGACAGCAAACATTTTTAGATAAAAACTTAATAAGAATGAGCATTTCGATACCGTACAAAATTGGCGTAGAAAAGTCCGCCGATAATTATTGCATTAATAATTATCTGCTTATTGGTGATACAAATGCATCATTTGCATTGTTTATATGCACACATATGGTATGCGAACATCCGAACCATATTGTAAAAATGCACAATATCCAACGCAGATTACGTGCATTTTCGGATGGCGACGCCACACAGTTATTTGAAATTGTTTTCGATACTGAACGGAAATTAAAAGAGGCTAATAGGGTTTTCGGGAGCTATTTGCGCCATAAATCGGTGGGGCATTGTAGCATGCTTCGAAATATTCGAGAATATGCCAAACAGTCAGTTTTTATTCAAACAAATTACAATTGCACACATTTATATGAATTGCGTGAAATTTTGCTAAAGTATGTAGAACACCAAATTGAAAATATTGGTGAAGGTGGTGTAAATACATAGAAGAACAAAGAGGAGGAACAAAAAAAGTATGTGTATCATTTTTAATTTTTTTATTGTAAAGATAGTATATGGCATCAACCCGCAATAATAATACACCTGGAAATTACTGCTTACAACAGCGTAGTATTCAAGAAGCTGCACGGAATATAATGTATACACACGCACCAAATGGAGAAGCATATCGCACAAATCTCCCCGGAAATGGGTTCGGGGGAGCCCACATACCTACAAAACAATTGACCGGAAATCCAGTGGATACCGAGTCGTTTTTGCGTGGAATAGGAGCAAACAATCTTGTCAATCCTTTACCGACATTTATTCCAGAATTAAAATGCGTAAAACCTGTTAATATTTTCGAAAACCCCGCAGTTATTATGCCCGTGCCACTTGTAGTACCCAAAAATCAACGCCCATTTATACCCTAAGTTATAGATTAGTTCATTAATTGCTTGGAATGCACAATTGCCAGAACACCAGCATAAGAAAGTATTCCAAGTACTATCGACAAGAGCCAAATTGGAAGTATTGTTTTCTTTTTATAACCCACACCAAATTGCCTGATACTTCCATCGGGTTGATATAAAAATCCCGGTTGCAACGCTTGAATTACTGCGAATATTGATACAAACAATAAAATAGCTGCCAATAACGGATGTTGTGATATTGTTCGTTTAAGCATTAGTTATAACAACACTATTGAAAAAAATTAAACATTGGAATGCAACAATTGTTTCGATTAAATGAAAATAATAATATATATTTCAAGAATAAATATGACACCTACTATATTTTACCCTATGAGAGGAATTATTATGGGTTCAAACTTGATAAAATTAGACGTGAGGAAAATAAATGCCGTGGATTGTACAAAACGATTAATTCGCATTGTATATCCAGAACACAAGTATAATCTAAGTGTTAAATACGAAGATTTTCCAACTAATATTATCATACTACATAAAACCAAACATGATGTTATTAAGGAAATAAACGACATAGAACATATACGGCGGAATATACGGAAATATGACGATAAACAAAACAAAAAACTTCAAACATTTATAGAAGATTCGCCCCGTAATGATGATTTGCACCTCATCCACTGGCCACAGGAATGAAAAGCGGTCGTAAACAGACTGACAAACAACAGCGTCGTAAGGTTTTAGTCAGGAAGAAACATAATCTATCTAAGCGTCGTCATATATTAAGCAAAAATGCAAACCAAATTGATGAGACGCCCACACTCGGTGCTGCAAAACCATTACAAATCGATGACCAAATTTAATGCCCACTAGACCATTTCGATTATTGGTAAGGATAATTTTCTCTTATTTTATGATCGAATATTTCACAAATATTATACGTCCGCCTCCAACCTTCATATTCATCTAAGCAAGATTTTCGAATATTTTCCAAAATTTTGTGCTTATTGTTATTATTGCTGTTTGATATAAAGGTAATCAACTGTTCAAATAGAGAAAAATATGAGTGCGAAAATGCAATATTGACCTCATCAATTTTTGTTAAAAAATAAAGAGGCATCTGCATACTTGTCCCGAATAATGATGAAATACACGTGTTGGGTGGTCGGTTAAATACGTGATTATAGATAAGCGCATTAATGTCATTGTATAATGATTTTGTAGCGCCAGTATACTGCATACACAATAGATAATAGTGTGTTGAAAAGGCTGGTGTGACATACGGACGAACCAACATTGTATTCATGTAAAGTGTTGTAAAAAGGTAAATTATTTCTACAACCTGTTTGCTGTGAATGTTGTTTAATTTAATAACACAACTCCCACCATTCATTTGATATTTTATAATAATTAACAAATACAATAGTAGCCAATGAATATTTTGACACGTATCACGGGAGTCCGAAATATCAAATACAAAACAATCGACTGTATGAATCAGCGCACCATGTGTGCAATTTATATATTTATCCATCACAGTTTGGAAATTTTCGGATGATTGAGCACTTATTGATGTTTGGGACAGTCCCAATTTTAACATTGTTTCGGTTATATTTGGTGTTTTGGAAAAACTAACTACGGTCGACATTGGTGACATATTAAATAAATGAACGCTGATTATTTCCAATAGTTCGTAGCAAAAAATATGCGATTTTTCTAAAGATACAACCGGCTCAAATATTTTGTACAATTGGTCAATATAGTTTTTGGTATATATCGCTTCAAATGATTTTCGTTGGTAGCGCACCCTTTCAGAATAATGTTCTAACGTTTGTGAAATAAACGGTGTAGTGGTATTTAAAAATGAAAACTCGGGAGACAAGTTTGGAGTGCATGCATACTTAGGTAATATATAACAATTCATTGCGTTTGATATATAATACAAAATATCCTTAAACTGATTGATAATTAGCACGAAGACAAATTTCGTGCATTATAAGTAGGAGGTTGTTGCGGTAACGATATTTTACATATTTGTGATTATTTGGAACGTAACCGCAAAACACGTCCTTATATTTTTTTTATACATCTCCTAACATTACTTTCTTCTTTGTTTTTTTAACTTTTATAATAATCTTTTTCTTAGGAGCACTTTCAACAGCAGTTTCGGCTTCTTTGATGGCATCTCGCGCCATATCAGTGCCATCGGCCTCATATATCACCTCATCCGGCAACTTGTCCAAATGTTGTTTTGTAATATTGGCTGCATCAACCGTCCGAACCTTCTTGAATATAAATGCTCGGTTTAAAAATGATATCTTTTTCTCCCAATCGTCAAGTTTGATATTACTATATTTGCTATTTTTGCGCATTGTATTGTATAAAGCATCAAACATCATGTTATTTCCTGGGGGGAGACCCAGTTTCGCTGCATTGTCCACAGTAGCAATGACCAATCCATAATTTTCCATTGTGCGTACCAAGAAGTCGAAATTAACTAAATATTCCCCGATGCTATTTCCAATTGATTCTTGGTAAACCATTATTTTATGACCAAGAGAACTTTCATTATCTGAAAACACTGTTTCGTCTGGGTACATTTTTACGATTTCCCACATTTTTTGCCCATTATTATCCAGTGTAATTTTATCTCCACTGGATTTGCCCTTTAACATATTAAATATTGTTCTTCCGTCATAACAAGTTCCAATAAAGTAACCATTTAATTTTGTACATTCTGCAACATTTTGGATGAAATTGTAAAACGTTGTGTTACTCTCAAACATATAATGGATGGCAAATTGGCACGAGGATACATCAAATCCGTTGTCTCCCTTCCCATACTGACGTTGAATTGCTGGTGCCATTGTGGGGGATTTAGTTATTGAACCGAAAACGGCCTTAGTAATATTCAAAGATTTGTCATCTAACATCGCAGCACCATTGCGTATATTTAAAGAACTATTTCCATTTGCAAATAATACATACGTGTTAATTGGTGTATCGGGATTTTTATTTCTTGTTTGCATATACCGGGCACATGCACCATTAATTTTGTTCTCCAAATTATCCTTGGAGATATCAATTCCAAATACAAATGAAAGTTTTGCTGCGTCCCATTTAGGTAAATCTCCTGCTTTACCGCATGCAAAATCGATTAGAATATCACCTTTCTTTGAAACTACTTCGATAAGAGTGTTTTTTATGAATACATTATGAAAACTGCGAAGCCCTGAACCCACCTGTCTGGATGTTGTTCGATTGCGATAATAGATGTCTGGGTTAACGTCAATTTCTGTAGGCACATTTTCACCAGAAATCATTTCCTTGGTTATCGGGTGATGAATAGAATACCAATTACTATTTGCGGTTGCATAACTGTTTCCATATTGCTTATTTCCTTGTTTGTATTCCGCTGTTTTATCATATCTAACCCGAAGAGGTGTCCATCTCCACAATCCCTTTTTACTCATTTCGTACTTAAATTCTACAATTGTATTATCTTCAAATACCTCTCTTTCTTCGGAAAACATGCGATAGGTATCAGTACCGTCGAGTTCTAACATTACATTACATAGTCCCGCATCTTTGTCAGATGGTTCGGTTGGGAAAAACTGTACTGGTTTATATTCGTCTGATTTTTCTCCGCTTTTACCATATTTATCTTGAAGGATATCTTCACACGGATTTAAATACCCATCTTTTTGGGGGTTATATCCGACTCTTAATATTAATGTTTTATACTGTTGAAATTGAGTTACTGCATAATTATCAACACCCGGTTGGAATATTGGAGTAATCAAATCACTTCCGTCTGGGTTTTTTTTTGTTGTTACCAAAAAGTCAATAGTGTTGAACTCACTGGGTTTCCATTTAAATGAATAATCCCATGTAATTTTGCGCAGCGGACCGGCAACAAGATTTGACGAACCACCCACACCAAATGTTGTGTGGGTTATAATTAATCCATCTGTTTCATACGGGAACGACGTATTTAAAATACTGGCACATGCCTTGAAAATTGAAGTACTCCCCCCCTTTACTGAATAATCGGGGTAAAATTTCTTGGCATTTATGATTATTGGAGATGGGGTTCTAAGTGATTGGACTTGGACAGGTTTTTTTTTCAATAATTTTGATATACGACTTGACATTTGCGGTACGGGTGCGGTATCTACGGGTGTTGCAATATTTGTGGGATTTAGGTCACCGATTAATTTCTGTAATTTTGCAAGACGAGTTCCATGTTCGTACAATTCCTTCTCATCCGACTTTGATGCAACTTTCATGAACGGATATTTTCTTACATCATTTCCAGACATAAAATACAAATCGAACGCACTAAATGTGTTAATAAATACATTATTTTTATCATGCAACATTAGTTCACCATCCAAAATAGATTGATACAAACTGGATGTTTCTGTTTTAGCACCCGTGAAAATAACATTTAAATTATTCCCAATAAGGTATATTTTACCTGTCTTTGAAATAAACAACAAATGGCGCATACCGTCGGCCTTTTCGGTAACACAATAATTACCAGGAACAGTGATATTTGTAGTGGGGGGTGTCTCCAAGCCAAGCACAATATTTTCAAGTTGTAGCGCTTTTGAAGAGGGACCAATAAATTTAAAGGGTGGAACAAATTTACCAGGTATTTCATCGGGATAAACAACCTTTAGGTACTCATGTAACACGTTTGTCTGCTCTGTGTAAGAAATCGGGTAATTGGTGCGCTGAAGTCCAGATAATATAAGTTTGGTGATTTTTTGCATTCCAACAGTTATCTCATCAGCAGTCAAAGTGCTATCCGGTACCAATTCAATCTCAATTTCATATGTTGGTGCACGATTAAATACATTAGATTCACCAATGTTTGTAGTTGATGTATAAGTTGCCTTGGTAATACTCATGTCAATCCGCATTGGGGAGGATGGGTGTATATAACTGGTGCGGTTCATATACCGAAATTTCTTTTTTGCGCTATTCCAATTTTGAAGCAAAGATCTTGCCATTTTTGAGGTTTTTGATATGGTTATTTCCTTTTTTAGCGACACACGGAAATTGAAATCGGAAAATTCAGCAGCCTTGACATCTACTTCTTTACCATCGTTTCCACTGACACGCACAAATTGCTTGCGCATTATTTCAACATTTTGAATGCCTTCTAAACTATTTGTGCGACAGTATTGTTGTACACCATGTATCCCAACAATATCAACGCGAAACGCATCCATGTTTCTAGCTGTTTTTAATTCTCGGGTTTCTGGGTCAAAATATTCCGATTGAATCTTAAGGATATATTCTCCCTGTTTATTTACTTCGCTAAATCCACTTGATTTTATTTTTTTAATTACATTATCATAATCTATTTTTGATATAGCACGAATTCCTTTAGTGCCAAATTTAGCCTCCATTTCGTAATTAACATATTTATCTTCGGTGGCAGATAAACGTATCATTTGTTCAGATATGTACGACAGTTGCTTTTTAGCTTCTGTAATGCTATTATCTGTACTCATTGCTCTCAGTTATATATTAATTACATACATTTATTTAAATTGGTTTTTCGTATAAAGATATCATTGTAGTACAACTTAAATGCAAAAACTAAATATAGGCATACCACTAAAAGAGTGTGATGGAAAATTTGCGATTTTTTTGCCTCCAATACCCAATAATGTTATACCGACAGGCACATTTACACGCATAATATACACACTACCCACTTGTACATTAAATGGAATTCATTTACTAGTGAATTTTCAATCATTATTTTCAGTGCAATATTTCAATAAATACAAATGTTCATTTGACCCCACTCAACATACCGAAATAATAAAAAAAATACACAACATTGAAAATGATATTTTAAGCCGACATGAATTTAAAACAAAAATAAAAACATTCAAAATATCAGAACATATGCAATATGGAACTGTTAAATTTTTTTCTAATTTTCCATTGGATAAAATAAACAGTGAAAAAAATATGTATTTTGTTCTTAAAATGTCGGGTGTCTGGGAAGACAACAAATATTGTGGTGTAACATATAAATTTGAACACATTTCTCCTCCTGTTGTTGAAAAAACACCAAATGTTTAAAAAAATGAAATATTTAACACCATGGAAAGCAGATCAACCTTAACCTTAAACATGTATAAATTTATTCCATTTATTGACATTTTCTAGAACAAAATCTGGACAAAATCGATTGGTGTGAGCTGTCTAGGAACCCAAATGCTATCCACCTTTTAGAACAAAATCTAGACAAAATCGATTGGTTTCGGCTGTCTGGAAACCCAAATGCCATCAACATTCTTGAAAAAAACAAAGACAAAATCGATTGGCACCGTCTGTCTATGAACCCAAATGCTATCCACCTTTTAGAACAAAATCAAGGAAAAATCGATTGGCGCTGCCTATCTGTTAACCCAAATGCCATTCACTTGTTAGAACAAAACCGGGACAAGATCAATTGGTACTATCTGGCCGAGAACCCAAATGCAATCCACCTCCTGCTCGAACAAAATCCAGATAAAATCAATTGGGTATATCTGTCCATGAACTCACCTACATCCATATTTACATATGACTATGACGCGATGAAACACACGCGTTATAGCACTGGGTTGGTAGAAAAACTGATGCAAAACCGCTTCCATCCCAAAAACATACACCATTTTGAAGATTGGGGATTTGATCCTATATGCTAAATTACTAAAAAGACATTATGAGAATATTCCGTGAATTTTTCTTTTCGGGACACAATGACACACACACAAAAAATGAAATAATATATCGACATATGATATTATACACACTTTCTAAAAAATGCCAGCCATTACTCGCTCCCAAACACGCATTACTCGCTCCCAAACACGTTCAAATAGAACCCAGAAAAAGCCGTGTTGTAAACGGCTGTGTGAAAATATACATGATAAATGTTGCTATTGTGCAGATAGACGCACTAATAAGCAATATAAAGCATTTAATAATTCATCGTGTCGTGACGTAAATATTGTTGGAAGGGCGTATTATTATTGCCCGACCTGCAAATGTGCGACTAACTACACTAACAGTCAGTAGAATAATATTTTAATACAATACCCAAGGTTATCACAACAAGGGCATTAATTGTTCCAATTAGCGTCAAAATCGAAAATACTCGATCGCTAACATTTTTTCCCTCATTTTTGTACATTGCATGAAACCATACACCCAATTGGAGCACTGTTAAAATTGTCGACATTGTTGAAAAAGAATAATAATATTCTGGAACTTTTCCTGTGGCTATACGATGAAAATAAATACTTAAAAATGCCAGTAGAAGGCTCAACACAAATACAATCAACACACCAGGAAAAAATGTCTTAACAATCGGAATAATTGTATTAATTGAACTAAAATGTTCGCTCGATTGGACCGTATTATTGTAAGTTAAAAACAAAAGAAACATGAGCGACAACAAAAGCGCACTGTAGCCACTTATGAGCGCAATAAGAGAACTTTCTCCTCGAGTACTGGTAGTAATTATAATAATAATAAGTGCCGCAAATGAAAGCGCATATAGCAAAGATGCATCCATATTATTTTCTTTTATTATAATTCAGGGTTATAATATATTTGGCGAAACCCCTCTATATATTTATCTGGAATGTGGCGAGTTTTTAAATATTCCCCATTAATTTTGTCTTCTAACATGTGCACAATAAAGTATAGCGAATACATACCACACTCAGTGTTACCTTTTTGATGTTCTACTGGATAATTTTCGTCAAATGTTAGGTGGATTGGCTTTTTTAATTTTTCCCCCTCCTTGGTAACTCGGTCAACAAATACTTTAATTTGTGGGGGAATGCGTGCCCCCACACTATCATAATAAAATATTTTGTTGCTTCGCAAATTTAAAAATAAAGATACCCAATGAGACCCCCCCTTATCGTGCTTATCTGTATTAAAAATAAAACCAATCTTTGTTTTCTTTCTATTAAACTGTTCTTGAAGGTTAAATTTACATAAATTAACCCATACACATTTCCCATCATCTAAGACTGTATCAAAATCAATTGGAGATGGACCAATAAATTCGAAACATTTATACCGTTTTTCATACTGTTTCATCACCTTTTGTATGTCAAAATTGGAAAGCCATTCATTGGGATTTTCTTTCCAACTGTTTGGTGATTGAGGAGCAAACGCAGCAAATAAGTCGTTTTCAGACTGACGTTGGTGAGCAATATGCCGTATCCAACAAGATTCGCGTTTGCATGATGTTTCGTATTTATGTTTTAAAAATTCCCATATTTTTTTAGGTTTTGTACTAACAATACGTTGATGAGCGTGCTTTTCATTCCATAAATCGCGCATATTTGTCAAATTGTCGTTAGTGTAGCACGAAAAACTATTGGGATTTTCTTGGGGACTGCAATTTAATCGCACTGTTTTGTTTTTTCGTGTTTTCTTTTTTTTACGAGATGAACTTTTCTTGCTTTTTCCCATATAATATAGACCAATAAATTTTGAACATAAATACTTTGTTAGTAAATTGTTAAATGAATAAACCGTGTCCAACCTTTTATGAATATTGTAATGCATCAAATAAATACAATCTACACCCCGAGTTAGAGTCAATGATTACCCAACATTCTAACATTAACCAGTTGGACAATCTCATATTCTACGGTCCACCCGGGAGTGGAAAATACACACAAGCATTACGATATATTCAAAAATATAGTTCAACCCAATTAAAGCACGAAAAGAAAATAACCATCAATGTTGCATGTAAATCAAAAATAATTCCATTTATTCTTAAAATGAGCGACATCCACTTTGAAATTAATATGGCATTCATAGAGTGCTATTCGAAAATATTGTGGGACGAAATATACAAACAAATAATGGAAATTGTTAGTTCACGCAATACTCCAAGCATAATAATATGTAGAGATTTTCAATCCATAACACCAGATTTGCTATCAATATTTTATAATTATATGCGCAATTGCGGGAAACCCATGCCTCTCAAATTTATATTTCTAACAACCGCTTTAAGTTTCATGCCAAATTCAATAGTAGAAAGCTGTAATTTAATAAGAGTAAAACAGCCATCAATAGAGCAATATTCTAAACTTTCAATTAAAAACCCTGTCTGTTGTCCCCACCAATTTATTTGCGATAATATTATTGACAAAATGGACTCGGGGGGAAAAAAGCATATTGAATTTAGAGACGCAATGTATGAAATATTTACATGCTGTTTAAACATTTACGACTGTGTCGCATATATAATTTTCAACATGATTAAAAATGGGGCGATTACTAACGCAAATGTAAATGAAACAAGTCGAAATATATTATTATTCTTACAGCAATATGACAACAATTATCATCCAATATTTCATTTGGAGCGCTTCCTATGTCAACAAGTTCTTCTTATAGATGAAGGTTAGAGAAGTGATTGTATTTTCTCTTCCATTAATTGAATTTTGCGAATTAATAGAGCAATTAATTGATCCGGTTCATAATTAACAGGACCTAATCCAGGAATGATAGATGTTTCACCGAATATTTTGAACCTATCTTCGCCCGTAGGACTAGTATATTGAACCACATTTAATTCACTTAGTGCGTCTAAATATATGGGTTGAATTGGCTGTAGTATACTTGTACCCGTATTTGCGTATTTAAGTGAAATATTTCCATCAACCGTTAAATTTTGGTAAATGTGAACATCATAGTTGGGCATAGCGTCGATTGTTGGTGAAGATATCCTACGATATCTCCATAAAAGCTTTTCTGGTGTTGTAGGAGAAAAGTTTTTGATGTTAACATAACTTGATTGTGCATATCGTCCCTTTGACATGTGTATATATTGTATGCTGTTATTTTTTAATATGGCTTAAAAACGACGCATATCACTATCTAAAGGGCTGTAAAATATGAATGATGTAAATAAATTACTAAATATATTAGAACTTGATGGAACTAACATTAATTCTCTAACATCACAAAGTTTGAAAATCCAATATTATAAATTGGCGAGGAAATACCACCCTGATAAAAACAAACAAAATGCCCAATATACAGAATATTTCCAAAAAATTGGAGATGCATATACAAAACTTTCAAATATAATAAATAACACAAGTTACAAAGAAGATGAAAATAATATTACAGAAGAAATTGCCCTAAAAATTTTTGAAAAATTTGTGAAAGAAAATAAAACAATCATCGATTTGGGTGTTACTATAGTAGAAAAATTACACAAATATCTAACAAAAAAGGATACACCAATGGCGGCATTTGGTCTAATATATATTTTACACCCTTCATTAGACGACTTGATGGAGGACAAGGTATTTCGTTTATCGGTGCAGGACTCTGATTATTTTGTTCCACTTTGGCACAGTGATTTGTCTTACAATACTCCCCAAAATGAAGAATTAATAGTTAAATGTATTCCTAAATTACCCCAGAATATAAAAATAGATGAAAATAACAATATTATTTACGACGTTTCAATGCCATTCCCATCGCTTCAAGATGAATATTTTGGCATACAAATTGGAAAACAAATGTTTAATATTTATTATGCCAATTTGCGAATTACTTCGAAACAAATATTTATTTTCCATAATCAGGGAATTGCAAGAATATCTGAAAATGCGATATATACCACAACACAACGTGCTGATATTATTTTAAATATAATTTTTACCGAGCGTTGCTAGATGTTTTATCGTGCATATGAAATTTTCTTTAGTGACCCACCAGGCACCGAAGACGTATTTGGACCACCTTCAGCAGCCGGATTCTGAGCATTTGATGCCAAAAAATAAGAAAATAACACGCATTTTTACACATTTGAACATTTAAAACGCCGACTTTCTTTATTAAATATTATATATTTTTTTTTCATATAATGGTAACTGTGCACTCACAGGCAGCAAAAAGTCCAGATGGTCGCGGCAATGTACGGCCACCATCACGTGTGCGGGCTATAGGGGCGTTAAAATATTGCATTTTATATGTCTGTTAATTATATAAAATGTTTCCCAACAATCACAATAATTTTGCATTGAAAAATAACCACCCTCTTATAAAGAACACTCAGCAGTATTACACCTATACCAAAATTGTATCAATCCATTCGACCGATAGAAATTATTTAAAGTACCCAGACTCGGCCGATTTTGAAATAGAACTGCCACAAGAGTATAATGGTATCACATCAATTGCGTTGGAGTCGTGGGCATTTCCAAGTTTATATTCACCATTTAGCCCAATAAACAACACTGTTTCACTTACATTTAAAATCGATTCTGCGTATAACCCAACAGATCACGGTGTGGTAGATCCATTAGCTATCGCAATACATGCAGCTTTAGCCGAAGATCTGTCACATGAATATATAGCGGTGATTGAAGCAGGTTTTTATGATCAAATACAAATGTACACAGAACTTCAGTTAAAAATGAATGAAGCTATAACAGAATATTTGGTCCATTTTTTCACTACACACATTCCATATAATTATGCACTTCCACTTCTTACCGATGCGGGTGGATATGCAAGATTTGTAGTAACTTATAACCATGTTGGGCAAAAAATGTGGTTTGGGAACATCGCCGATAGGTTTACGCTGACAAATAATTCTGATTTTTATTTGGAAACAGAAATAAACAATGACAGATGTGCAAGACGTGATTCACTGCCCCAATATGCTGATTGGGGGTTGCCAGCATTTATTGGTTTTACGCGCACACCCGTTACTGCCCTCAATTCGGATGAAGTATTGGCAATTAACCCAGGTGATACCAATGTTGATAAATTGTTAATGAAACCTCGTTTTTACTATGGGTCTGAAAACGAATCTATAAATGGCTCTGGTTTCTGGATGGAAGATTTTGAAGATGCGGTTCTTGTTGGTGCAACAAATTATTTCCTGGAAGCCCCTTTAAAAATAAATCTAATGGGTGAGGCATATTTTTACATGGAAATTCCTGGCTTAGAATGTTTAGATGAAACATCTCCATACAATGTGTCCCGGTTTACCACCACAACAAATGAAACAAACGGACGAGTCAATTCCGCATTTGCCAAAATACCTGTTCCATCTACACCTGTTACACAAATATTCGATGGAGGTTCTGCATCATATAAATGGTTCAACCCACCAAAAGATAAATGGCGTAAAATACGAGTAAAAATGAGATACCACAATGGACAAAAGGTTCGGTTTGGACTTTTTAATTTTTCGTTTAATCTAGCAGTTACCATGCTAATACCCCAAAATGCAAAAAATTTCGCAGTGGTGGATACACAAGATGTAAATGGCATGGGAACTATACCCAGCGGACAAACATTTTAAATTACTAAGTGGAATTTATACCAGATTTTGGGAAAATATACAGACACATCAGTGAAAATTGACGGCTGTTGGGTATCTACACATATAATGACTGAAATGTTACGATATGGTTGGAAATCAATCGAGAAGCATGCGATAATTTTTCAGCCAATTCAACCTTACCAATGTTAAGTGCTACTTGCTCAATTTCTGCTGCAATGGTTGCAGTATTTAACATTGCTTTAACAAATTCACCCGCACTCGGAACCGACGATAACACACTCTTATATTCTATCTCAGTTTTGCATTGACACCAATCGTACGCATATTTAATCAAATTGTGGTGAATATCATATCGACATCCAGTATTTATACGATATGCGTGTTCTACATCAATCATACTGTCAAAATATTGTTCAACCTTAGTAAGTATAGGCTTGAGCGTCTTCATATGCATTTCATACTTAATTGTATCAGGGTTGTCAATTACCACAAAGGAAGTAAAACAACTGAATAATTGAACTAACTGTACAGAAGATAAATCATCCAAACATCCCTCGTGTATTAACTTTGCAAATGCAACACAATTAACTTCGTGTAACATACTCGCAGACGTACCCGCACCCGTTATATTAAACAACCCATCTGGGGATGTTTCCACCAATCCATTATTTATTAACATATCTCGAATAATTGTTTCCACTGCTTCTAGAATTAATTTAGAGGTTGCATGTATACTCATTTCACTCTTATGCACACGCTGCTTAAGTTCATAACAACTTTTGTACTGCTTGAATTCACTGTCCAATTGTATTGATGAATACATATTTTCAATTTTTGCCATAGCCTTCTTTTCCACCTTATTGGTGGGTCTAAGGTCCATATAAGTTCGAATAATATCCTCAGGGATAGTGCAACATGCCGCAATTGATTGCTCTTCCGCACTCAATTTTTGCTTAAGTTCATATAATTCCCTATTCATACCTTTCAAATGAACACGGATTTCACCCGCAAACGAACTTCCGTCAATTTTATTGACAATGTCATCAATAGATGTTCCACTTGTTATACATTCCAGTATATAGTTGGGAGACACGCGAAATTTTGATGAAAGTGTTTGGGGAGGACCGGTCATCATTTGTTTGTATTCAAATTCACTTATGGGACGAAATAAATTGCTTAAATGAATAACATTTCCAATATCATCGATTCCCAAACGACCCGCTCTTCCAGCGGCTTGAGTGTACTCATGGGATTTAAATACACGATTCTGTTTCCCGTCAAATTTAGTGATATCTGTAAAAATTGTCGTCTTAACTGGCAAATTTAAACCCACTGCCACTGTTTCGGTGGCAAATAACATTTTGATTTTTCCTTGAGCAAATAATACTTCTACCATTTCACGCAATACGGGGAGCATCCCCGCATGATGTATTCCAACACCTTTTTGCAATAACTTAACTGTGTGGGTATATTCAGGCATGTTCAAATACTCCTTATAATTGGGCAACTTTCTTATGATTGATTCACACTCGTGCTCCATCGTATAGGGAATTTTGCTGTCAAACTCAAGTAAATTTACAGTCATCTTATCAGCACAAACATTAAGATGCTTTTTTGATAACACATAGCATATAGCGGGAGTCATGCTCTTAGAAGTAAGAAATGTTGCAACCGTATTGAGGGCATGAAAACAATTAATTTTTCCGCCATTTTTTTGTAATGTAGTAACTGCATTATTCACATTGTTATATGATTTAGATAACCACACACCATCTGGACCTAGCAATGGTACAAGTGTACCACACACATTCTTAACCTGTTCTCGTTTCGCCTTATCCTTAATTGACTTAAGTGTTGGCTGTGATGCAGTAACAAATGCATAGTGGGTTAGTGGTACTGCACGCAACTTCCTACTTGTAAAATACACAATTTTGGGGCTATTGGGATAGCGGTCTTCAATCCACGTCGCAAACCGCTCGGGTGAATTTAATGTTGCAGAAAGCCCAACAATTTGTACACATTCGGGAAGATCCATCAAACACTGTTCCCATACATGTCCCCTATCTTCATCATTAAACATGTGAATTTCGTCAAATACAACACATTTTAATTCGTTTTCAATATCAATATCAAAGTTTGTGCGTGTATTAACAGCCACGTTATTGGACAGTTTAGTTTTCAAAATTTCGGTTGTCATGATGAGAACATCCGCATCCGAATTTATCTTAATGTCGCCCGTAATTAAACCAAAACTAATGTGAGGATATTTTTTTGAAAAATCGTGGAATTTTTGATTAGATAGCGCCTTGATGGGGCTGCAATATATAGTCTTACCTCCTTTACCAAATAAATGTGTTGCAGCAAATTCACCCGGTAAGGTTTTACCAGAACCAGTTGGTGCAGTAATTAAAACGTGATTCCCCGTTATAATCCCATGAAGAGCCCATTTTTGAAAATTATGTAGTGGATAAGGATACTGTGCATAATATTTGCTTGCTTCATCCGTGTCGTTATACTCGAGTTTAGAACAATTGCGTACCATTTTTCTGCCTAGTGTGAATGAAATAAAATACCATATTATCTATTTCATTTTTTACAGAAACTGGACGTTGCAAACAGAGCGCCTTGTTATATTTCGAAAGAGCAAATAGTTCAAAATATAATCGCGAGTACATCACACGTATACAAAAAATGAAAAGTTATTTCCAACAATTATGTTCTCACACACACATCAATATGTCCTTTATTCCATTCGTTCATCAAAATTTAGATAAAATATTTGAATGGAAGTCGTGCCTATATTCCCTATCTTCAAATCCAAATGCCATCTCTTTGCTTGAAAAAAACCCACACAAAATCATATGGAGCCGTCTGTCAGGGAACCCGAATGCTATCTCTTTACTTGAAAAAAATTTAAACAAAATCTATTGGATATCTTTATCTAATAACCCGAATGCCATTCACCTCCTAAAACAACGCATTTTATATGAAAATAAAAAACCATGTTTTATTTATGCTGCATATCGATGGTTGTGTGATGACCCATTTAATAAAATTCACTGGGGGATGCTGTATAGGAACCCAAATGCTATCCATTTGTTAGAGCAAAATCCGGACAAAATCGATTGGCTAACTATAAACGAAAACCCAAATGCAATTAATCTATTAGAACAGAATCCAAACAAAATTTATTGGCCTATCCTGTCTATGAACCCAAATGCCATTCATTTGTTAGAACAGAACCAGGACAAAATCGATTGGCACTTGCTGTCCCTGAACCCAAATGCCGTTCGCTTGTTAGAACAGAACCAGGACAAAATCGATTGGACATACCTGTCTCGTAACCCGAGTGCCATCCACCTGCTCGAACAAGACCCAGACAGAATAAATTGGATTGGACTTGCATCCAATCCCTCAATATTTAATCTTCATAGCAGTGATGCTTCCATCGATGTTGTGTAGGGATATGGCCACTATGGCGCTATAGGACGTTTAATAATAAGCGAAATAGGCAAAAAGCGGTGATAGTGCTATTTATTTGTATATTTTATGTCTAAATATTTCCATGTGAGTTAAAAATATAAAATGCTTTGAATATAATAAGTATGTCAAAAATTCCACCCCAAGTGAAATTTTTTTTAAATCAATTAGAAGAATATGTAAATATACCACTCACGTATTTTGGTAGTATTGTACGCCCAGATTTTGTTCCGGGGAAAAGTGATATTGACGCAGCATTATTTACTGATAACACAACAAGTGCTATTCAAAAATTGTCTAATTATTTGAATGTACCTCGATCATCCATCTCCCCCTTTGTAATCATAACAAAGGGAAAAAGCGTTCATGGAAATAAAATCAAATATACATACGAATTTGGTCATAATAAAACACAGCCATTGGAATTTTTAGTGTATGATAAAAAATACCAAAATCACGTGATAACAGAAAATAAAAAACGCTTCAAATTACCAACATATATTGCAGTGTTATTTTACATACTAAAATTTTTATATTACAATATGCATATCATTAATGGACATACTTACGCTTCAATTAAACGTTATTTAATAAATGACATGTTAGTAGGTTCGGAGCATACTAAATTTGTTCTTATGTAGTATTTTTCTTCTTTTTCAACACTTTTTTCTTTTGGGAAGCAACGTCACTCACATCATCACCCGCATCTCCATCTGACATACGACTCGTGCGCTCTATGCGATATTTGATATATGCAGCTTCTAACATATCCAAATCTTTATTCCACATATCATTTGGCGTTGTTGCCTTTACCTTCTCCAAATAATTTACTGCGTCTGCATATTCTTTGGAAAGTTTTTCAACATTCTCGGTACATACTGAAATGATTGGCATTTGGGTGAGGTATTTAAAATTACCACTTTCACCAACTCCTTCGTAATATTTCTTTTCCTTCAATACCCGAATAATCTCATCACGTTTTTTTCCAAGTACTTTAATATCACCACTAATTAACTCTTGAACATATCTATGCTTATTTGCTAAAATAGGAAGTTTTTGCTCCAAATTGTTTACCAAATACTTTTTACGAATGTCGTAATACGGCAATCGATGATTGTAATACTCATCAATGATATCCTTAATTGTATTAAACTTTACCAATTTATCGGTGTGAGTAAATAAGTACATATTGGTCGTAGTTTTTGTAGTGGTAAGTTTTAACAGGCGTTCAATACCATTGACACCATTTGTAACAGCCTTAGATTCTAGTTCCGCAAGTCGCCCATTCACAAATGTTATTGTAAATTTAACAACAGTATCACTACTATTTTCTCTAAATGATTTAATCCAAGGTGTAAGCTTTATTTTTTTCGCTTCTGCATCCTTCCCCTCTTCCATTGTCAAATCATCTAGTCTCACTTTGAAATCTTGCGTCCAAACGCCAACAGGAAGTTCTGTAACACAAATTGTATTTTCATCAATCTTTTCATAGACACCCCTAAATAACGCACCCGTATCTGTTCGCTCAACCGATCCAGTAAACCCCTCGTAATAAGGGAGCGGGTTGTAATCTCCGTCATCGCCCCTCAACTTTAATCTCAAATATTGAATAATATCCTGCAAATTATAGCAAGGAATTGATGTACTAAACCCCGTCCCAATCCCTTCCGCACCATTAATCAAAATCAAAGGAACAACGGGCAAGTAAAATTGTGGCTCAACCAGTGTTCCATCATCGCTTAAATAATTAAGAATAGGATCGTCTTGCTCCGAAAATAAACATCGTGCTATTGAATTTAGATATGTGTATGTGTATCTGGGAGAAGCACTATCCTTTCCACCCGCAAGTCTTGTACCAAATTGTCCCGATGGAACAAGAATACTAACATTATTGGAACCAGTAAATTCTTGTGCCATTCCAACAATTGTTTGATTTAAACTAACTTCGCCATGGTGATAACTAGAATGCTCGGAAACATATCCAGATAATTGAGCAACCTTGATTTCTTTGGTTAAACAGCGCTTAAAACATGCATACAACACTTTCCTAAGACTGATTTTCAACCCGTCCATTAAATTGGGGATATTGCGGTCACAATCATATTTCGAAAAGTGAATAAGTTCATTATCAATAAATTCTTCGTAAGTAATAAGAGAATTATTGGTGTCTAAGAACTTATTTCTATCATATTTGGTTCGTAGCCACTCTTTTCGGTCATCTGCACGGTCCTTGTTAAATACCATGTCAATTGTATTATCAGTGAGAGCAACATCAATTGCTTGAAAACCAATAATTTGCTTGTTTTTGAAATACTGAACCCACTCAGCCTTGGTTGAAGTACCCAATCCCTTGTAATATTTAATCCCCCACCCGTTCCCACCATTATTTTCATTTTTCCACTTAGCATACTGACCCTCGTTGTAGAAACAATGTTCCAATGCACCTTTCTTGGCCTTTAAAATAGGTGTATTCATAAAGTTTAAAAACCCCTCGATACGAGTTAAACTTTTCCAACTGTAGTGGAATAAATTAATACACAACCCCTTAATATGGCTTCCGTCCAAGTCTTGGTCGGTCATAAATAGAACCTTGCTGTAATTGAGATATTTATTGACATCTTCTATCGTTTCGTATATGCGATTATCCTGAAGTCCCAAAATCTTCTTCAAATCGCTAATTTCTTCGTTTTTGGTGACCTTGCGAATATCTCGACCTCGCACATTCATACCCTTACCTCTAAGAGGATAAATACCAATCTTGTCACGATCAGATGGTTTTAGAGCAGACAATACACCAGCCTTTGCCGAATCTCCCTCTGTGATAATTAAAGTACATTGACTGGACTTAGTAGTGCCTGCCCAATTAGCCTGAGATAGTTTTGGAATACCTCTGATTTTATTGGTTTTGGTACCATTTGTTTTCGCCGACTCACTTTGATCTTTTACATCATTTATAAACAGTGCATGTTCCATCACCCCCATCTTTGCCAACTTTTCAATAAATCCATCACTTACCGTGCAGATAGAGCCAAATTTGGAAACAGGTGTATTCATAAAATCCTTTGTTTGGCTATCAAAAGATGGTTTTACAATGTCGCTCCTAACAAATAGTATAAGTTGGTCTTTTATGGTATTTGCATTTACTTTCATCTTTTTCTTCGCCTTACTTTCGATGAATTCAACCATTTTACGGGAAATTTGATTGGCAATATATTCTACATGTTTTCCACCCTTTGTTGTATGTATCCCATTTACAAATGATACATGTGCAAATGTTCCACTGGGGGATAACGCAGCGGAATATTCCCATCTCTCATTGGGGCTTTCATACACGCGCTTGCTATCTTTTCCAATGTAAAGATCAACATATTTGGAAAATGTTTTTATAACAACTGGCGTACCATTATATTTCACTTTAATTGATTTGTCTGTTATGGCGGCAATATCATACACACGTTTATGGAACAAAGATCTGACATCTGCTGACAATCCCGACAATTTCAATCTTGCATAATCAGGTCGGAAAGATATTTTGGTATATGGCTTACCTTTGCTACATTTGGTGATTTTGGGTTTTTCAATAATTTCCAAATTGTTCTTGAACTCTTGGTGATATTTAAGCCCACGAGTATGGTCTACCGTTTCAATAGACCCCCACGTTGACCATACAAATATCAATTTAACGCCAAATCCATTTTTTCCGCCAATAATAGTATCCTTATCCTTATCGTAATTGGTAGATGTACGCAAATGAGCAAAAATCATTTCTGGAATCCAGATCTGATTTTCAGGATGCTTTGCCACGTCAATGCCATCACCATCATTGATTATTGTAATTGTACCATCTTGGTCAATGGTTGTCTCAATATATGTGACTGGACGCGCATCTGGATTAGACTTCATCACAGACTGTTGCCTAAGTATATGATCACGTGCGTTAACAATTGCCTCGTCAAAAAGCTTAAATAAACCAGGAACATAGTTAATCGATTTTTCAATGATTTTTTCATTGTCGGGGTCGGCAACCCATGTTTCAGAGCTTACTTCCTCGATAGAACCTATATATGTATCCGGGTTGGATAATATATGCTCCTTCTCCGTCTTGTTTTGATAAGTAGCAGCGAGGTATGCGTCAGTCATATTTTAAGCGAGTATGACTGACACTTGTAATATTAAACCAATTCATTTTTTCGTCAGAGTGGTGACACTGGCATCACTGCAGACTGTTATTGCGAAGAAGAAATCGGAAGTGTAATTGTGGTGAAGGAGTCTGTTGCACCATAATTGCTTTTCTGTTAGGATATTTAACTTCGTCAATCACAATATGCTCGTGTTCAAGCAGCGGAGAGCGGAGCGCAAGGAGAAACTGCGACGATCTACGGAGGGGAAGTGTGTTGATTATTATTATAAGCAAAAAAAAAATGTTGTAATTTTATATAATGTCAATTGAATGGACAATTCAAACAATACCCGAGGATAATAATATGTGGGAAAGTGTGACATATGGAGAGCCTAGTGGAAATGGAATATTTGTTGCCGTGGCTCAAACTGGTACACATCGCGTGATGACAAGCACGGATGGGGAGACGTGGACAAGTCGGGACGCGGCTAATAATTTTTATTGGCAAAGTGTGACATATGGTGAACCTAGTGGAACTGGACTATTTGTCGCTGTTGGGGCAACTGATTCGAGCGGCAATGACTTGGTAATGACAAGTACGGATGGAATAGATTGGGAATCACAAGCAGATGCCGCAGATAATTATTGGCGGAGTGTAACATATGGAGATGGACTATTTGTTGCCGTGTCTTCCACTGGTAGTACGGGTACTAGAGTAATGACAAGTACTGATGGTGAGACATGGATAAGTAGAACGCCTGCATCGAATGATGCTGCGTGGTATAGTGTAACATATGGAGATGGACTATTTGTTGCAGTTGGATTGTCTGGTGCGGTGATGACAAGTACGAATGGAATAAGTTGGATAAGTAGAACAGCTGCAGCGAACAAACATTGGTATAGTGTAACATATGGAGATGTACAATTTGTTGCAGTTGGATTTACTGGTGCGGTGATGACAAGTACGAATGGAATAAATTGGACTGGTATAACACTTGCTTCATCCATGAATTTTCTCACCGTGACATATGGGGGTGATTATTTTGTTGCAGTTAGTAGCGCGAATGGTAAATATGCCATGAGTTCCGATGGTATAACATGGACAATTGCTGATGCCCCAAACACCAATATATGGACTTCAGTCACATATGGAAATGATATATTTGTTTCGGTAGCAAACAACAATTCAGGCAGAGCAATGACTGGTATTTTTTTATATGATGGGCCATTTGTATATACAATATCAAGTGGTGAGTACGACTCGGACGTTTCGAATGCAGTAATTAATACTAATGGCAGTTTTACCGCATTATCACAATCATTCACAGGAACATCAACGTACACCGTTACAGTTGCGTTTGATTTTACATCTATAACTGGTGACGATGGGTTAAATTTGTCAAATTTAACAAATACTAGCACAATGGAAATCTCGTCGTTTGGGGGAATACCAATGTCAAAGAATAGTGGAGGTTCTGTAGCTAGTGGCGCTTTCAATGGCTATGCTGGAACATTTCCAGCAACAGCGACTTCCATTCCAGTGCTACTTAGTGGAAGTAATTTAAATGGCACATTTAAAGATGCGGTAAATTTTAACCAAAATATAAATTCGTGGGACGTTTCTACAGTTACCTCAATGGAAAGTATGTTTCATGGTGCTTCGGCATTTAATTCAAGTGTATCCACATGGAACACTACTAATGTTACAAATATGAAAAATATGTTTAATAACGCCACGTCGTTCAACCAGGATATAAGTGCGTGGACTACTACTAGTGTTACAAATATGACAAGTATGTTCAACGGTGCAACGGCATTCAATCAAGATATAGGAAACTGGAATCTCACGAACATCGGAACAATGGCAAATATGTTTGATAATTCTGGGTTATCTAT
>JACKZZ010002765.1_pt1 | contig 26523 bp, 18 predicted proteins | sample 8027871 | NCBI WGS metagenome assembly JACKZZ01 (sample SAMN15724774, study PRJNA655200) | protist metagenome | isolation source: fluorescence activated cell sorting (FACS) single amplified genomes of... | place: USA: West Boothbay Harbor, Gulf of Maine | collected 2000-07-19 | reverse complement strand
AGGTATTCTGTGTAGTAATATATTATTATGGATACTCAAGAACCAACAACAAACAACCACCAAAACGAACAAAAAAACAACACCACCACCAAAAAAAAAATCATCAAGTTCAAGTAGTAGAACGGACCGACCGAACCGCCTTTGTTTGAATGAATGAATGAATATCGGTTGTAAATATAATTCATTACTTTTGCAGTATTAATATTTTCAATGAAACTATCGGGTATATAATATAATCGTTCAAGAGCGACAAAATTAAAAGCAAATTCGATTAACATTACAAACGCACCATAGCGCCAAACCATGCTTCTCCGTGTATCATCTAAGGGTGCGCGGCAACTCTTTGTTCAGCCTGGTGTAAGGAACATGTCAATCACCAGCGGCTCGTCCAAGTTGGTATCGTCTGCTGAAGAAGCCGTTTCGGATATTCCCGATGGTGCAACCATATGTGTGGGTGGCTTTGGGCTCTGCGGTATCCCAGAAAACCTAATAAGTGCCCTTGTGAAACAGGGTGCTACAGGGCTCACCGCCGTATCCAACAACGCAGGGGTTGATGACTTCGGGTTGGGTCTCTTGCTGCAAACAAACCAAATCAAGCGAATGATATCTTCGTACGTTGGGGAAAACAAAACGTTCGAACGACAATATTTGTCGGGTGAGCTCGAAGTCGAGCTTACCCCGCAGGGTACCCTGGCCGAACGCTTGCGCGCTGGGGGGGCAGGAATCCCAGCGTTTTACACCTCCACTGCCGCCGGGACGATCGTCCAAGGTGGAGGGAGTCCAATAAAGTACAACGCCGATGGATCTGTTCTTCTCGAAAGTGAACCGAAAGAAACCAAAAATTTTGGCGGGAAAGAGTATGTGATGGAGCCCGCCATAACTGGCGACTTTTCACTTGTAAAAGCGTGGAAGGCTGACACCCGAGGAAACCTGGTGTTCAAAGGCACTGCGCGAAATTTCAACCCAGAATGCGCTGCCGCGGGGAAAATTTGCATAGCTGAGGTTGAGGAGATCGTGGAAGCTGGAGAGTTGGATCCCAACGAAATCCACTTATCGGGCATTTACGTCAACCGTCTTATCAAAGGGCCATCGTACGAAAAACGGATCGAGAAAGAAACTGTCGACACGGGCGAAGCTGGGGTCCAAGGGCTCAACGAAGGAAGGCTTCGAATCGTCAAACGTGCCGCCAAGGAGTTTGAAGATGGAATGTACGTGAACCTTGGCATCGGTATTCCGACCCTGGCAAGCAACTTCCTGCCGAACGATGTGACCATTGAATTACAGAGTGAAAACGGTTTGCTAGGGATGGGCCCGTACCCAAAGCCAGAGAATGTTGACCCAGACATGATCAATGCGGGGAAAGAAACCGTTACGACAATCCCAGGCTCATCATTATTTTCGAGTGGTGAATCCTTCGCTATGATTCGTGGAGGGCATGTTGACTTGACGGTACTAGGCGCACTGCAAGTTGCAAGCAATGGAGATTTGGCAAACTGGATAATTCCGGGTAAGATGGTCAAAGGGATGGGCGGTGCAATGGATTTGGTGAGTTCGGGGAGTCGAGTCGTCGTCACCATGGAACATGTTGCCAAAGGTGGCGTACATAAAATTTTGGATTCATGTTCCTTACCATTGACAGGAAAACGGGTTGTTGACCGTATTATTACCGACATGTGCGTAATGGACATTACCGAAGGTGGCCTCAAGCTTGTCGAAATTGGCGATGGGATATCTGTCGAAGATATAACGGCTGCCACTGGTGCTAAATTTACAGTGTGCGATAACCTGAAGTCCATGGACCAGTAATTTAGAGGCAAAGAGTTTTTAAATCTTTACAGCCATTTTAAAGTTTATTTTCTTGTTTTTAAAAACAAATTATAGTATGCTTTCTTGTTTTTTATATCACAGATGATAACCTCAGACGACGACACAGAGGTACAACGACAACCCTCAATACAATACAGTAGTGAGCAATCCAGTAATGCCCCGACCCTAATAATGTCACCCTCGGCCGAAGACACAGAAGTACAATCCCCAATGCAACCACCAGAGGAAGGGGGCCAGAGCATCGCTAGCAGGACGAGATACCAACTGGCACGCCAAAGAACCACAACTATGATACTGATTTACTTCACACCGAATTTTCACCATCGCAACAAAACCCACAAACGCCGATTGTGCACACCGACCCAAGCGATCCTCTCCCGACACCTCAACTCACAAATGACAATTACCTGGCTGGTTTACAAGACAGACCTTACAACATTCACGCCGCTGCTTGGAAAATCACACAAGGGCTGATTTATTTACGAGTGAGATATCGGATGAGGAAGTTGAGTACGGGTCTTTTGACATTGACGCAGAGCGACTATCATTATATTAAACTAAAAACAAATAATTATCAAGGTCTTCTGTGTAAAACTTTTTATATGAATTTTTAATTACTAAAATAACAGCCAATTTTCTTTTTTTATTTAAGGAGGCAAGGGTTACTTTCGTGACACAAAATACTTTTCTTTACTCGCAAATGTGTTCCCACCACCTGCTGCGCTTCTCTATTATTAAATTTATTTTTCAGAATATGTTTTTGGGGGAAGGAATAGGGACGGATGGATCGACGATTCGTTCAGCTCCGGGCTACATCAGTGGTAGAAAGATATTTATCAACTCCTAACTCTACAATCATCTGCCAGTCCGTATCGTTGCCATCTCCTACAGATCTACAAAATTGTTTGTGCGCTTCTCCAACTTGGTTTTGGCGCAGCAGCGAAAATGCCATCAAATGTTGTGCTTCTTTCCGAACCGCAGGGTTATCGTCGTTCAAAGGACCCTCTGGTTGACACAAAGCACTAAACGCCCAATCGTATCGTTTGATTTTGTAGCAGCCGCGAGCAACGTATAGCCACCCTATAGCATCGCCAGGGGAGCGCCCCACTTTTTTTTGCAAATACTCTAAAAGTGTGTTGAACACTTCGATGTTTTCCCTACTCCCGTTACCTTCAGACCCGCCCATTTTGTGCTCACTTTTTTCGGACATTGGCATTCACGTAAAGCCTCTACTGACCACACCGTTGTTATATGTTCGTGACAATCGTATGTACGCACGTCTACAAGGAATTAAGGGCACTCTACGGCGCGTACAGAACATCTATTTTCAAATTTAAACTCCCATGGGATCTCTAAAGAATGGAATGCAATACGAACAGTTTATATATTTGTATACGTACTCTCCTCTCCCGCCGGGTGTATATTACAGTACGTAGTAGTGTGCGCCATCCCCCCCCACTGTGCAGTGTAATATTTATATATTAAAAATATAATATTATTATTTTATTATTTTTATCTAATAAAAATAATTAAAACATTTCAAAAAAGAATATATATAATGTGTTTGTGTAATGCTGTGTAATGTTAATTATATGAATGAATGAAAAGGTCAAAAAAAAGAAGGCAAAAAGAAAGAAGGGAAAAAGAAAGGAAGGCAAAAAGAAAGCGAAAAAACAAGAAGAAGAAAAAAGAAAAAAAACGTTTCACCTTCTTCTTATTTATTCCTCTGCTGTTGTTCGTAGACTATAATTTTATCATTCATCATTATTATTATTATATTACGGTAGGCCACCTGATATATAGAAGAGTATTATTAATTATTAATTTTTCTTCGTTTTGTGTTTGTTGTTGTGTTGTATACATACGTCATTTACAAATAGTGTAGAAGAGAGAGTGTGATAAAATATATATATTGAAAAAAAGGAGGGATTGAATTGAATTGCATTGCATTGAATGGAAAGGAATTGACACAGCAATCGAGGCAAATATCAAAAAAGTAATGTAGGATCAGCATTAAGACAGTACCCAAATTCCTCTTTCTGAATGGTTTGCAAGTCGAAATAATGACCGTCTCCGTTACGGGTGAACGCGGGTAGAAGCACAACAAAAGTAATGACGCGTACTCCCTCGATAGTTTGCGCTGGAATAATTTTGTACATTTTCATTGCTTTGGTCTACATTATAACCTACAAACGGCATCTTATCAAGAAACGTTCGGGGGGGTCTCATCGCCCAGAAAAGGAAATTTCACGCCTGGTTCAGGTAGACATAGAATTGCCAATTGACGAACGTCACCGGTACCTTGGGCCGCAGAAACTGGATAAGTTCCTTAGGCATTATTTGCGTACCCAATGCAACAGCCTGGACAACTGTATGTCGGTCCGCTCAATGGAGAATTATGGATCGTTGTCAACCCATGAACGCAGCCAAGCTGTGATGACCAGGGTGCTGAGAGCATTCTCGCTGTTGCTCGACATGCTGAAGATCAAATGGATTCCGACTGCGGGTACATTGCTCGGAATTGTGCGACACCACGGCTGGATCCCTTGGGATCACGACATGGATATTTTGCTAGCCAATGCGACAGATTCATTTCTTCTTGCAAAACATTTGCATCTGTTACCGAACGATTTGACTATGGTGCACCCATTGGTGGACGGTGCAGCAATGGGGTATGGATTCTACAAACGCGAGTGTCGTCTTAATTCCGGGTTCGGGTTTAATGAGAAAACTGGCCACGGTATTGGGAATGCCCCATGTAATAAAAAGACTGAGAATTTCAAGAAATGGAATTCCCGCTCGTGTCTCTACGCCAGCTTGCGTGACATAAACAGCTGCAGGCCAACGACGAACAACGTTCTAAATGGGCTAAGCGTGGACATCTTCGTTTCCCCGCGATCGCACGAATGTGGGCTGAACGAATTTCAAGACGCTATCGCACACAGCACAACCACCAATAGTTTTAGTTTCCATGGCTGGGTACTCCCTGTACCTCCGGATGTTTATGGGGTGCTCAAGAATGTTCGTTTTAATAATTTTGGTAGGGTTGAAGATTTTATGAGGATTCCAAAACTTAGACCGAAGAATGAGCACGAAGAGAAAGTTGAACCGGACCACATATGCCGAAATTTCAACATAATTCGCCACAAACAAAGGTTAAAAAGGCAACCAAGGGGGAAGAATGAGGTGCCTGGCAGTGGCTTTTTTTTTGTGCGCGACGATGGATGAGGAGGCCTCCTCTTTTTCGTTTTCTTTCCGTTTCGTTTCGTTTCGTTTTTTTCTTAAATCTTGTCGAATGTGCGCATGGAGGATACCCAAATAATAAAAAATATTATAATATATATATATAGATATAGGGGCAGTTCAATACTACAATGTGATATTCCATTGTACCTGGTACCTGGTACGGTACACTGCTGTGCTGCTGCTGCTTGGTAATAATTTTATTATGAGAGATAGAAGAAGAAACAATAATAATCTTTCTTCTTCTTCTTTTCTTTTTCTCTCTTCTTTCTACATTATTCTCATTTAATATTAATAGTCGTCTTTTTGTATCTCAAGACAGATAATATTTAATACCTACCTGTACCAGAAGTAGGTGGTGGTGTGACAGTAGTTCCCCCACCACCGACCTTTCTCTAGTCGTCTACGGTAATTTTTCAAAATGTGATGATGGATAGGTAAGTGTACTGTATGTATTCTTCAAGCACATTGGGGGATTGAAAACAAAGCTCACTTCGTCGCCAGTTTCTACGTTCACAAGAGCAATTACAAAGAAAATAGTCACATATTTTGCAACAGAACCGAACACATTGCCATAATTATTGCTCAAACATGTTCTCTCCCGTCACGTTGCTCGCCCTCCTTGTTGCCACGTTCCCGTCGTCCGCGGCAGGGATGCTGATTACCGCAAACGCGACGAGCTTTGGTGCTGGTGATTGGGTCGAAGCGTCATGGGAATACACCGGGTCAAATTATAACAGTGATTGTTGGGTGGGGCTGTTTGCTCCTGTGGGCACTCCGCACATGACAACCATTCAAAAGGAAGGTGTAGTATCGACGCAGCCGTTTGTCAGTACCGCCCCGATCAAATTTATTTTGTGCAACCAGGGGGGGGGGGAGGAAACGGGAACAACTACCGCCAAGACGTGTTCTTTGCCCTGTTTGATGGGGGCATGGTTACCCCAACGGAAGCGGGCCGCTCCGACCGGATCGTAGTGAAATCCCCTAACTCCCCGATGCATTTACGGCTTAGTTTGACGCGGAACTTGGGTGAAATGATGGTCGGCTGGACTGCCAAAGAGCCGACAGCTGCGTCGATTGAGTATGGGTACTCCAAGAACACGCTTTCCAGCAAAGCTGAGGCCGGCTACGTAGAGACCTACGGTCGGGAAGATCTTTGTGGTCCCCCAGGGAATGGGAGCGGTTGGTTTGAGCCAGGATTTTCATTTTATGCTGTAATCCCAGCGATCGCCGGCAAGGCGGGCACGGAAAAAGAATGCTTTTACCGCGTGGGAAGCGATGCGGCGGGATGGTCGGCGGTTCACTCATTCACGCAGAAATCCCCAGCAACCTTGGAAACGCCACGAGAAAAGGTTAAGATACTTGTGACTGCAGATGTGGGTGCGACCCAGCTGGATGGCAGCCACTACCATTGGGAAGAGCCCAATGCCTCCTCCACGTACCGACTGATGCGCGGTGCCGCGAATGCAGATTTGGCCGTGCACATTGGCGATCTTGCTTATGCAACAGGGTACGAAAGCAAGTGGGAGAATTTTATGACACAAATCGAGCCACTGTCCGCTTCCATGCCATATATGGTGGGGCTTGGCAATCACGAACGCGATTTTAGCGACACAGGATCCATCGGGGGGAACGACAGTGGCGGCGAATGTGGCATTGCGACCCGGCATCGTTTTCGGATGCCAACGCCGGACCACAACTCGGATCGATTTTGGTATTCATTCGACATATTGGGGCTGGTACACATGGTGATGATCGACACGGAAATTGCACTTGGGCCAGGCAGCGCGCAGTACGCGTTTCTAAAAAACGATTTGAAGGCAGTCAACCGGACAAATACCCCGTGGGTAGTTGTCATGGGTGTAAGTATAGTAAATCTGAAATTGTTCAAACCTCTGACATCCTCCAACACTTTCTAACAACCCCATTATCATTTCAAAAGCACCGACCGATGTACTTTGGTGGACACGGCGGCTATCATGTCTACGGGGGTGGGGTGGCTAATTTTCCAGAATTAGAAACGCTCTTTATTCAATCCGGTGTCGACGTTTGCTTGTGGGGGCATGTCCACAATCTGCTTTCAACATGCCCCGTGAGCAATGGGACATGTGTGGCGCCAGGGAAAGCACCTGTCCACGTGGTCATCGGCAATGGAGGCCAATCTCTTACGAAGTATTTTTCGAACACTACGGTGCCAGGCTGGGTGGACTACAAGCTGGACAATTTTGGGTGGAACGAGCTCGTAATTAGTAAATTTGGGAAGGAACTTGCGATCAACATGTATAGCGACAAGGACGATTCCCTGTATCACACCGTTCAGTTGACTAAATGAGGAGCATCATTTTACAACTGCCTGTAAAATAACAATTAATGATATGACCACATGTGTTTGTTTTTAAGAAATTACTATCATATCATATAAATTAAAATCAAGAAAATTGGCTGTTATTTAAGTAACATAATTAAAATTAATGTACTGCGAACTGAAATCTAGATTTAGACACACTCTCTAGATACATTCCTTCATGAACTGCGAACTTATCTTTGCTCTTTTGGTCTTACTAAATCGATATACCCTTGTCACTTAGTCTTGACTACTCCTCGTATCATTCTCAGATGTACTCCATTTATGATCTGAATCAGTAGGTGGATTAGCACTGCTTCCACATGACCCATAATCAACTTCCTCATCCGGTGTCCCACTCATAGATGACTCATTCCCTGTGAGATTTTCAAAGCAGCGGCGTAATTGTTTTAGAGGTGCTCGTTGTCTGCCATGTAAATCGGTTAAGGGATTGTCATTTGTGAGTTGGGGTGCCGGGGGTGTCATATAAATTAAAAAGCTTTTAAAGTAATTTAGGGAATATGATATATGATAATAAAACAAGAAAATTGGCTGTTATTTAAGTAATTAAAATTAAAATGTACTGCGAACTGAAATCTAGATTTAGGATTAAAAACAAAAAATTGGCTGTTATTATTTGAGTAATTAAAATTAATGTACTGCGTACTAATCTCTACTGTTGTGATTTTTTAGTAATCAATATACCCTTGCCCAGAGATGCCAGGGTGTGTTTCGCCTACAATGCACCTACCATTTTTTCAGGGACGACCGCATTGTCGAATTCTTCGCTGGTCATGAACCCTAAGGCAAGGATTGCCTCTTTCAACGTTGTGTTTTCGGCGTACGCTTTTTTCGCAACCTTGGATGCTTTGTCGTACCCAATGTGCTGGTTTAACGCCGTTACTAGCATGAGCGAACTTCGTAAATTTTTATCCAACTGGTCTCGTTTAGCATTTATACCAGCGACACAGTTGCGCTCAAAGGCGCGAGCCGCGTCGGCCAGCAACTTGCACGATTGCAGAGCATTGAATATCATTACCGGCTTGTAGACGTTCAGCTGGAAATTGCCTTGAGAGCCGGCTATTGATACCGTCGTATTGTTGCCCATAACTTGGGCACACACCATTGTAATGGCCTCGCATTGCGTTGGGTTCACTTTGCCCGGCATTATGCTGCTCCCAGGCTCATTTGCAGGCAACTCAAGTTCCTGAATTCCGCAGCGAGGCCCACTGCTGGACCATCGAATATCGTTCGCAATCTTCATCAGGCTCACCGCAACGCGATTAAATGCCCCGCTCATTTCTACAATTGCATCATGAGCAGACAATGCCTCAAACTTGTTGGGGGCAGTTTTGAACGGCAAGTTTGTAAACGTCGCAATCTCGTTGGCGACCGTTTTTGCCCACTCGGGGTGGGTATTCAGCCCAGTCCCAACGGCGGTTCCACCGAGAGCTACTTCGTAAAGCTGGGGCAAGGCGCTGTTTACTGCTTTGATACCATAATCAAGCTGAGCCACATACCCAGAAAATTCCTGGCCAAGAGTCACTGGGGTCGCATCCATGAGATGCGTCCTGCCAATTTTTACTATACTTTTAAATTGTTTCGACTTCTTGTCAAACGTGTCTCTGAGCTTCCGTATCGATGGCAAAAATCTTTCTACGACCATTTTGGTCAATGCGATGTGCATAGCGGTGGGGAAACTATCGTTGGAAGACTGGCTCATGTTAACGTGGTCGTTCGGGTGCACCGGGGTTTTGCTGCCCCTGGGGGTACCGCTGTAATCGCTGCATCGGTTCGATATAACCTCGTTGACATTCATGTTTGACTGGGTGCCGCTGCCGGTCTGCCAAACCACGAGTGGGAAATGAGTGTCCAAAAACCCATCCACGATCTCTTGGGCCGCTTTGGTGATCATTTTCATCTTTTGGTCCCCTAGCTTCCCAAGCTTGAAGTTCGCCACGGCTGCTGAATATTTCACTATCGCCATCGCCTGTACGATTTCTATTGGCATCTGCGTTGCAGCAGAACCAATATCGAAATTTTGCATGCTCCGTTGGGTTTGGGCACCCCACAATTTCGCATCATCCACTTTAATATCTCCCATACTATCGGTTTCGACCCGATACGATACCATCTTAGCCGTGGAAAATGTGTTGTATCTACGGGCTACAAATCTTCACCTCCCGTTGGTATATCGGACTGAACAATTTGACACGGTAAACGGGGAGGGGAGGCTAGGCGCTTCGCTTAGGTTTTGTGGGCAGGGGTGGTGCAAATAGAAACTTTGTGGGTGGCTTGTTTGGATCTTGCTGAACTCCCTCGCACTGGTGGTACTAAATAACAATCAATTAAAGAAAAATAAGAAGTTAATAAATAGATAGAAAGACCGAAACATCGACAGACACTTTTTTCAATCAACAACATATCTTGATGATGAATAATAATAATGGTGGAGGAAGAAGAAAAAAATAATAATAATTTTTTAAAAATATTTCTCTTCTTCTGCTCCTGCTACGGTATTAAAACGTACTCGTACGGTACAGGTACCGGTATAATAATACCTCTACGAGGGAAGGAAGGAAGGAAGGAAGGAAGGAAAAGAGGCAGGAGAGAGATTTAATTTGCATTGTTTTAGACGACGACTATCTATTTAAACTATTATATATAATAGGACAGAATACAATCATAGCAGAGCTAAAATTATATAAAATAATAATTTCTGTATTTTTTTGCTCTTTTGTTGTTACCTCATTATATTTACTAGCCTAATAGTATACGGTACTACTATTAAAATTAATTATCGTCGTTTCTTATTATAGTTATATAAATATAGTCGTTTGTGATGGATGAGATTAGTTAGTTGTGCTCCTCCTATGATAATTATACATTTAAATAATCCTCCTGTCTTTATTAGATTTATAAAATTAAATACAAAACAACTAACTAACAACAGGGTATTAAAACTATATATCAATACTAATTTAACTTAAAATAAAATACCTTTTTTATTTTGGTACTAGAAAATATAATAAAATAATAAACTCTTGTTGTAGGAACAACAACAACTTCTTCCTCTCTTCTTCTTCTTCTTTATTATTAAAATACTCTTCTTCTTCTCTATATGAATAATATATAATTTATTATCATCATTCATTCTCATTTTTTAGTACCGTACTGTATACTGGAAGAAATAGTATATGATAATGTAATTCTTTTAGGTAAGCAAATTGGCCGCTGAATTAAACCAAACGAAATGCAAAACTAAAGCCGTTCGTTGACGAGGTTGGTTAAAGGAGAACAAAAAATTACTACTTGAAGTGTATATACAGCGAGGTATTCGTTTGGGCAAGGCGTTTTGGGTATAGGAAGGAGGAGGCTGCCTGCGTGTGACTGTCTGTCTGCTTTGGTTATTTGAGAGATTGACCTCATGGCACAAGTATCCAACCGGGGCAGTACGCGTAAAGGCGGTGGAGGCAAGGGGAAGAAGGGCGGGAAAGGAAAGAACCCCGGTGGTGACGATGATGGTGGGACACTGTTTTACGATGCGTTTGAACTGATTTGGAAGAAAAGGGAGCTGCCGTTCGAAGACCATTTGCCCCCGAAACCGACAGAAGACGCCAAAGAGGAAACGAGTCAAGAAAGAATCCAGTTCGAGAACTCCCAAGAGGGCACTCCCCACTTTTTTAAGCACCGTTTTTTCCTTGTGGGCTACGGGATAGAGATGTTGGAACATTATAGAACCCAAAGGTCCCTCCACATGCAATTGATAGGCTACACAATTTTTGTTATTAATTTTTTGCTGTATACGTGGAACAACGTGGCGGTAAACGAGGCCGTGCACGTGAAAGACGCATACCTGCAGGCAATAGTGGAGTACCCGTACTTGCTGGGAACCGAGTCTTTCGACGAGAGGTCGGGGGCGATCCCCAAACGCACCATGGCGAATGTGGGCAGCAGAGAAAACATCCTGCCATGGATGAAGAAAGCATTCGTTTCGTCGCCGTATGGCCCGTATGGCAAAAACACGTCGTTGGGGTACATCGGTTTGCACAACAGAGTCATAGGGGCCATTCGGTTGCAGCAAGTGAGGACTAAAACCGATTCGTGCGTGATAAACCCGGCACTGGGCTCGGCGATTTCAGCCTCCAGTTGTTTTACTTCACACGCCCCGTCTAATACGGACAAAAAAGATTATGGCCCAGGGACAGCCAAAGCAGCGTGGAATTCAGCGCCCATGGTAGAACGTGTGGGTGGAAAGTACAAGTACAGGGAAGAGTCTGAGCTGGTTGTTTCCAAGTATATGGTCCCTGTCGACGGGGAGTCAACCTTCAATGCTCCGACCTCGCTGACGCCATGGCCGGGGTTGTATGGGAATTACGAGCATGGCGGGTTTGCAGTCGACCTTCCACGGGATAATTCCGAACAAGTCAACGACATCATCGACCAATTAGTCGAGGACTCTTGGGTTGATGATTCGACCGCGTTCGTCACATTGTCGATGACAACTTACAATGCCCACCTGAATATTTTCATGTACGCCCAAATGTATTTCGAATGCCCTCCTAGCGGTTTCATCAACAGCGGTGCAATTTTTCGACCTTTCAAAATGCCTGGAAACCAGTACAAACGGCCCAGCCAAGAGAGCGACGACATAAACCGCGTTATGTTCAGCATGTGGGTAGTCTTGGCATTTCTCGGGTTCATTTACAGGATGGTGTATTACTACAAAGAGTCCGACATCTGGGACTTGATTGACGTCGTGAATTTATCCCTTCTCACGTTGCAATTTTTGAACCGGCTCGCCTGGGAACAGACGTTCCCGATCGTGATCAACTTTGACAGTTATGGCAACACAAACGAGTACGTCAACTTTTACCAACTCTCCTGGCTATTTGAGAGTGAACGCCTACTGACGGGCGTAAACGGGGTGCTAGTTTTCATCAAGTACTTCAAGCTCACGCGCGTCGTCGTCCGGTTATCTATGATAGTTCACGTTTTGGAAGTTGCTGCCCGTGAGTTGTTTAGCTGGATTTTGATTTCTGGGCTCCTCTTCTTTTCATTCGCGTTTTCCGCGCACATAGGGTTTGGCGCGACCCTGTTTGAGTTTCACTCGCTGACCCGCTCGGCAATGACGTTGTTTAATTACATGATCGGGCTTTATGAGCAGAGCAGCACAAGCGTCACCGATTTAACGTACAAGACCGGCTATGAATCCCTCGAATATGCCGGGCTGCATGCGTCCATATTTTTTGCAGGCGGGAGCTTCTTCTACATAGCTTTCAACGTCTGCTTTTACTTTTTGCTTACGCGAATCCTCGTGGCAATGCTTATAAGTGCGTACTCCCGCGTGTTAAGAGAAATCGAACGGGACGAAGAGATGGAAGCGGAACTGGGCAAAATGCAGAAAATGATCGACGATCACATTCCAAAGACCTGGCACAACAGCTGCCTTGGGAAACTATGGTTCCTCTACCTATACCGAAAGGATGAATACAATATTCTTGCTCGTTTGAAGAGTTCCCCGGAACTGATCGATAAAGGATATTTGAGTTACGCAGAGTTGAGAGAAGCGTTAGACGGTACCGTTGAGCCCGACGAACTAGATCCTTCGTGTATGCGGCTGATGAACTTGCAGCGAATTCATTTGCACCGCGTCCCCGGAGTGACGGCCCTGCTAAAACAAAGAATGTGGTCAAAAGCAACCTCTTTGGAAGAATATGTCCAGAACGGTGGTGCAAAGGGTGCAAAAGCTCAAGCGCACCATGAACGGCTGTTGGCACAGGTCGAAGAGAGCGATGGAGTCTTTGCCATGGAAAATTGGAACAGAGATGTAATGAGTGGTGATGTGCTCCATAGCGCCATTTTTGTGTTCAGGACCCACCTGGAAGAAGACTTCAAGCGGTTTAGCGTGGTGCTGAAAGGCCAACAGCGATCCCTGCGCCAGATTATGGAGCAGTTGATTCTGATTGAGACGAGAATCGGGCAAGCATATGAGCATTACACAGGGACCAAAATTGAGTACAAACATTTCGAGACGGAGAAAGGCAAGCAGGTGTTTGAAGAGTACCACGCAAAAATACGAGAAGAGAAAGAAAAGAAGGCGAAGGCCGACTTTCAGATGATGAGAGGGGAACTTGAGGACGACGAAGAAAAAGAAGACGGAGATGAAGAGAAGGACGTTGGTGTAAACAGTAAAGAGGGAGACGGCGAATCAAGGAAAGCCAAAGCAACCATTTAGTTAAAGCATTTGTGTAAAGCCTAATTCTTAACGAGTGTACCTTACCAAACATTTTCGACGCGTCTTCATGCTTCCCAAGATTATTTCCCCCTCCCCGAATCTGAGCATCCCCTCCTGTATCTCAGATTACAATGAAGCGCTTTCATCTGCAGCAGGGGGGCATACATAGGACGCATTCCTTTTTCTGGCTAAAATTTTATAAAATCAAACAAATCAAAATGATAGATGATATGCATGGAATTACTAACTTCTATTTACATGTGTTAACCTTATCTTACAACATCTTCAATTGCCTCCACCTCCCCCCCTCTTTTACCAACCGCATGCCAGATCGCTTGTAAGCGCGATCCATCCTGACTATTAAGTCCTGCAAGCGTGCGTGTACGTACATTTGGACGAAAACACAGCTTGGCGTGTGTGTCCGACCCGACCAATTGTCGTCCCGGCGGGCTGACTGGTTTACTCTTTAGGTCCTTTTTTTACCACTTGGTAACTTCTTTTCAGTGAACAAAACATGCTGTCGAACTATTGGATCGTACTTTCTAAATGCAAGCTTGCGCGTCACCGTCCTAGGATTTTTCCGGGTAGTATAAAAGAACCCGGTCCCCGCACTGCTGAGGAGCTGCACCAGCACGGTTTTTGCTTTTCCTTTCGCCATCGTTGTTACAACTTACTGGGAATATTGAAAAACAGCCAAAAGATATCGTCACTTGCGTTCACTAAGGTAAAAAGTGATGAACGAAAGACACTGTTTGCAAGGCTTGAATGTATCTCTCTGTACAAAATGCAAGAATATAAATTTTCGAATAGAATGTTCTGCCATATATAGAAGAAAGAATGCACTAGCTTATGATTGAGAAATCAACGGCACCACTCATCAACAACTGGAGGAAGAAGAGAAGAAAGAGAATGGGCGGCGGCGGCGGCGGTGATGCAGTGTGGGTATTATGAGATTGGTGGTGTGATGGTGTGAAAGTGTTGTATTGTTTTATATAAAATACAAGTATATAATAATTTAAACAATTACCTATTTACATATAAATAGTCATTCCACTATAATGTTATTTATAGCCTAGCCTATAAGCTATAAATATACTACACGTATTATGATGAAATATACATTTCAGACCTATATATTAATAGTATAGAAAGACTATATAGCTAAAATAACAAGTAAATCAAAATGTTTTTTAGCCGCCCCCCCCACTCCACTCCTCTCTTCTCTCCTCTCTCTCCTATATCTAAATTATTAATATTTTATTATCCCCTCCCTCTCTCCCTCTCTCCCTCTCTCCCTCTCTCCCTCTCTCCCTCTATCCCTCTCTCCATCCCTCTCCTTTCTTTTCTTGCTTCTTGTTTGCTCGTTACGAATAATTAATATACAGTTGTTGTATATGTTATGTTAATGGATATTTATTCTTTTATTTCTGTTCTACTTACTACTGTATTTATTAACTAACTATTACAAAATGTCATCTACTATTATTCTCTTATATAATTTTGCTGTATATAGTCTACTTAGCTATATCTGCCAATAATAAATCTAATAAAAAATCTAAAAATATAAAATATAATTAATTAGCTATTGTGTTCACTGTTACTACTCAATAAATAAATACAAAGGAGGAGTTGCGTCCAGATATAGATATAGATACTCGAATGGTGGGTATATTTAATAGTATACTATATTATTATACTTAAATTATATTTGATGTCTATCAAATAACCGACGATGACAACACTATGGGGAGATGTACTGGAACGGTGTATATATAGAAAGAAGAAGTACCATAGCAGAAGAACGCATCACTCTACACTCTACTCCCCCCAATCCCCAATACTATACTATCTCTCTCTCTCCTCCAACCGTCCGTCGTCTTAGTTGCTCATTCGTACATTCCTTTACTTTCTTCCGTGTCTATTTTTTCTTTGTTGAAGAGGGGATGGGAATTTCCTGTACTGCACGGCCCAGAAAGAAAACATTTAAAGCATACTAAAAGAGTATATTTTGCTTGCCTAGTTGTTTGTACCAAGCTTAACTTTCTTTGGGGCTACTTAATAATTGGAGTCGAGACGGGTTTGTTATGGCTTCGCTGGCTGTGTCTAAGCCAGTGGCTCGGGAGAACGCGTTGCCGGTGAAAGCGTTGCCTTCGAAAGAGATTACAATCTGCCAGGGTTCTCTGAAGAAAAGAGGCCACTTTGTTCCAAATTGGAAAACGCGGCATTTCGTATTGACGCAACACTGGCTCGGGTACTATGCAAGCACACCGAAGGGTTTCACTTTGAAGGGTGCGCTCCCGTTGACGGAAGTTGCTGGAGTTGTACCAAGCGTAAAGAAACTGTTGAACTTTACGATCATGACCACGTACAAGAAACACTTTGCAATCATCGCGCCTTCGGAGGAGGAGGCCAAGACCTGGATTCGTATGATAAACGGCACCCGTTGGAATATATACGAAAACATGGAATCAGTCAAAGCGAAAAGCAACGACGACACCAACACGTTCATCCAGTGCCTGGGAGAGTTGGAGTTGGCCTCCAAGCCGGACGAGGTTATTGCAAGCTTAGAGAACCTGCTGGAAATATTGTCCGGATGCTTTCACAAACAAACCGTCGGTGCAGACCTCCGTCGTGTTGCATTGCGGCTAGTCGAAAAGAAGACGATGCAGGACCAATCAGCTTACGCAACCCCGCAAAAGAAAAAGCTGATTTCGAAAGTATTGAGGATGATTACGGAGTCGGGGTTGAGCGAGGGAGCACCACCCGATGGAGGTCCTGGGGATGTAAACTGGATGTCTAACGACGATGAATTCGGCGGCAAAGACGTATCCTACGTGGCCAAGCAAATCCAAGAAGACCACAAGAATTTAACGTTTAAAGATTATTACCGCTTAGGGAAACAATTAGGGGAAGGGGCATTTTCAAACGTCTACGTCGCGACGCTTCGAAGTGGCGATGCGAAGAAGGTTGCCGTGAAAGTGATACGCAAAAAGCACTTGCCGGTCGAAGAGTACGAAAACCTCACCCTCGAAGTTGGAATCATGAAAAAGTTGAGCCACCCAAATATCGTCAAACTTGTCGACTACTTTGATGAAGCAAAGGCGGTGTTTATTGTAACGGAGCTCTGCGAGGGTGGAGAACTTTTAGATCGCATAATTGACTTGCAACACTACACTGAGGCGGACGCGTCCAAGGTTATTTACACAGTCGCGGGCGCTCTTGAATACTGCCACAAAAATGGCATTGTGCACCGCGACTTAAAACCAGAAAACATACTATTGCCGGACAAAAGCGAGCATGGGGTTGTTAAAATTGCCGATTTTGGATTTGCCAAGTTTTTTACTGCCAATGGGTTGCACACTTCGTGCGGTTCCCCGAGCTATGTAGCCCCAGAAATTCTCAGCAAGAAGGGTTACGGCTCCGCCGTTGACATGTGGAGCGTGGGTGTAATTTTGTACATTTTGTTAAGTGGTGTCCCACCATTTTGGAGTGAAAGCCAAGCTGCCATGTTTCAAATGATATTGAAGGGGAAGTATACCATGCAAGAAGAGATATGGGAGTCGGTAAGCAAAGAAGCAAAAGATCTACTGTCTAAACTGTTGGTCGTAGATTCTGAACGGCGCTTAAGTGCCACAGAAGTTTTGGCACACCCGTGGGTGCTGAAGAAGAATTTAGGCAGCTTGAGCACAAGGTCGTTGACCGCCGGTTTATCTCAGTTGAAGAAGCAACATGCACGAGAAAAACTTCGCAGTGGAATGCTCAAGGTGAAGGCAGCGGTTAGATTGAAGAGAATGGGTTTTGGTGATGGAGGCGCAAGTCAAGGAAGCGATAGTGGCAGGGCCCCCCCCCCCCCGGCACGCCGTTCTGAAGCTGATACGATGCGGATGATAGAAAAAGGTTTGCTGTGAGTGAGTGAGTAGTGTATGTATATGTCCAATAAGGAAGGACAACAGGGTAAACATTTATTTCTTCCTATCAAACTATTTAAATAACAAGTAATGTTTTTTGTATTTTCATTAGCTATATATTCAGGAATGAAGGGGTCATGCTCATCAACGGATGTTTACCTCATCAAATCTAGTACTGTATAAATGTACTAACTTATCTTTTCTAAAAGGCCTATTTATTTTTAAAATTTGTTAAAATAACTAAATAACGAGGTGAGGTGAGGTATATTTATTTAAATAGGAGAGTTGATTTATATTCAAATTTATACTAGTATGTATAGATAAAAACAAATAAAACCACAAACACGCACACACCCATCGAGTGAGTATTAAATATTAAAATTGGCTATGGGCTCTCTCTCTCTTCTATCCTCTCTCTTCCTTCTCAAATTTTTTATTTAAACGTTGTTCTTTTTAGTATTATAATTTAAATAGTATACGATGTATAAATAGTAAAGTATAAATTCCATTCTGTGTTTGTTTCTGAACGTACGTAGTTAGTGTACTACAGCTTAGTCTAGTCTAGTTCTAGTTCTATTATAACAAAAATAATATTACGGTGAGTTCACTATGCTATGCAATGAGGAAGATTATAATTGTGTGGTCCTGTCATTTTTTATTACTACCGGTATAGGCACCGATTATATTAAAGGCACTCTTACTATTATACTACGGTCTGGTCTACTGGTCTGGTCAACAAAGAGCACAATAAGAGAAAATAATATTGTAATAATAAAATAATTATAATAAAATAATTATTATTGTTATATTATAACATACGACCATTCTTCTTCTTCAATTTGTTATGTCCGTCCGTCCGTCCATATCATCCGTTCGTTCGCTCAAACAAATGAGACATCGATTGTGTTTGAATAAAGTAATTAAGGAAAGAATAGAAGAAAACAATTATCGTAATAATTTGGTAGACATTAGTTTTCCTATCGCCAGCGATTATTTTAGCGAAAGAAAAGCTCACCAGTAAAACATGAAACCAACTGCTCCGAAATCAGGTGGTGGGGGCTTCTTCCCCTATCCAAAATACGTGTGGAGTCCTGCTGGAGGCTGGTGGGGAAACACAAAGCACTGGAGGCGCAATAGCGGGTTTGCTGTTGTAGCGATTGGGTTCTTATCAGCGAGTATTTTTGCAAAAGGTGCATCGATTGAGGTAAGTTTTGTTATGCCCTAATCGGCTTGAGTGTTCTTTTTTTAAAGTTCTCTTGTCGTTCGTCTCCCGACCTGTCCTGTCTATTTGCGTACCTACCTACCTCTACGCCTTACCTACCAACCTTATGACGATTTAATTTTGCTAACTTGTGAACGCTTTCATTCCTCAAGCGACGCCCGATTCCCCCTGCTTGGCGCATTCCATCGCAGAGTTGGGCAGCATTTGCGAAACAAGATGACCCATCGTTGTGAGTATTAATTATAAAACGTGGGAAGATACTGGAGTGTTTTTGCATATTTGTCCCTGTATGGATTTGAGATGTAGAATATGGGGATTTGTGAATAAATATAATTGCGAACAGTTTGTGTGTGTGTCGTCGTCATCACCATCATTTATAAGAGTTACTTCACGTTAACAATTAACAAAAATTACAGAGTTTAATACCCTCTCCCGCACGAGCTCGATTAGCTTACTTAAAAAGATGACCCCCGTTTGTCTGCTCCACCTATTTTCTCGCCCGCTCGCTCTCGATGGAGGCCATTCATATTACACATTTATTTTCGTTACGCCGTCTCCTTTCTCTCTCGCCCTCGCCCCGCCCCATCCATCTTCTTTCTCACTCGTAAATTTGCCTCGTCAACAACCAACCAACAGGAGTGCAGTAAAATTCAGAGGGCAAGAAAAGCGCGTTTGAATTCCTCTCGCTTTCGTAATCGCTCAATGTGCTCCAGCTAGCTAGCTAGCTGCTCACGAGATCATTCATTTGTAAACTTCTTCCGAAATAGAAGTACAACAACAAACAAACAACAACACGTTCGCTCGGTCTCTCCCGCTATTCGTATAATAACAAAAGCTGGTAATTTCTGTGTAGTTTGTTTGAGTCAGGGCTGCTGTGTGCCTTTCTGGTTCCTTCCTATATAAATAATATAGCTCTCAAGTACCTCGAGATGCGTAGTAAAATGCAGAAGACTCCCACAAAAATGGGATCTCCCTAAGTCAGTGGTTTAAATTAGGGTTCTTGAATTTGAATTACTATACGTATATAATACTTATTATGACTATTTTGTGCAATTATTTAATCTATTTAACTACTTTATTGATTATAATAAACAAAAACTATATTTTAAATGAAATAGTTTATTTTCTATTTTTAATATAATTTAGTACTATTTTTTACATAAATATAATTAAATAATAATAAATAGTTGAATAAAAATAGATTTGAACTATATTATATAATAATACTTATTTGTACTTTTTAATCATTTAAATTAATAAAAAAGGCACAAATAAACCTTATTATATATAAAAGAATCACATTTAAGCTAAATATTGTATTATATATAAACCCTTTATGTAACCCTATTAATACACTTCTTCTTTGGAATTTCAAAAGAGTTTGGTGGGGTCGGTCGTGCGTGCGTGCACTTTGTCGATTTTCCTGGTGGGGTCTACTTTCTCTCAAATTTGACTCTGTGTGTATGTAAGTAAGTGTTGTAAATATTATTTTTATTATTATAAGTGTAATAAACTACACTACTACACGCACAAACGAATTACGGGAAGAAGTGGTTACAGTGTTTCTCTTTCCAGCAGGTCATTTAATTGATACTTCAACCTTGCGTAGATGCGCTCTTCACCATCAGTTCGTGAACCGTTGCGCCTCGATGACTCGAGTAGTGCCTCGTCAACAATCATATCCATTGCCTCCGCCTGCTTCAGCAACCAATTCTCTTTCGATTTCGATTGCTTGACTTTCGCATCTTTCTGCATAATCTGGCGCGCTAGTTTTACCCTGGTAGTCGCTCGCTTAATGGTAGCCATTTTAATCCCAACATCTTCCATATCGTGCAGTTCTAAACCCAGCACGTGAAGAATCCTCCCTAAATTTTGTACTTCGTGGGCAAGTGGAGATGAAAATACAATACTCGTTCCGCAGGAATTGGCTCTGGCAGTACGCCCAGAACGGTGGATGAATGACTCAGCATTGCGCGGCACGTTGTAATGAAGAACGAAATCGATGCCTTTGACATCTATTCCCCTGGCAGCGACATCTGTTGCGACCAATACAACATCTTTGGACGATCGGAAGCGGTCTAAATTTTTCATACGCTGCCGCTGTTGCATCTGGGCATGGATGGGGTACACATTTACCCGAAGTATTTTCAACAATTCTACGATTCTGCGAACTACTGCAATAGTATTGGCGAACACCAAAATTTTCCCAGTTTGTTGCTTGCAAAACGAATATAGATAAACATCTTTTTGTTCGACCGTGCACTCGACCCTTCGCAGTTCCAGGCCATCCGGCAATCTCGGCTTGCTGGCACCACCCCCCCCCGCCGCTGCTGCCTCTAGCCAGCTTGTTGTTCTGGGGTTTTGCTGCCCCTGCACTGGCGCTGGCCAGAGCGGAATCGATGGTAAAGTCTACGACGTACGGTTTCCCTCTTAGGCCCACTCGCTCCATCAACTTTTGCAGTTCGACTGATTTGCTTTTATCATCGCTCGCTTGCTCATTGTTGTCCCTCCGCTTCTTTTTCCTCTTGCGCTTCTGGGAGGTCATCCTCCCCTTTACCCCGATTGCCAAGGTTGCGGAGAAAAGTAGTGTTTGCCGTTTGGTCATTCTCAAAAGTTCTTTCCTTCGCTTTTCAACCAGTTTGTTGTCTTGAACTTCTTCGTCGTCTAGGTTTTCTATTGACGGAGGATTAATTATTTTCTGCACGATACTGTCTAGCTCCTCGTAGTGCCCCCTTTCTACCATTTTATCTGCTTCGTCCAAGACCAGAAAACGCAGCAAGTGAAGTTTTGACAAATATTCGTTCCCCATGGACAGCAAATTCCACAGCCGCCCGGGCGTAGCGACTACAATGTCTGGCCTATTTGAAAGAAACCTCTTTTGTTTTTGTTCAGATATGCCCCCAACGATCGCAGCAATAGTTACGTCCATGACCTTTGCGCAAGGGAGCAGGTGTTCTTGAATTTGAAGCGCCAATTCGCGAGTTGGTGTAAGAATAAGACTTAAAAGGCTTTTTGAGTCGTCGTCACCCTGGTTCTTCTTCCTCAGTTTGTGCTGCGCGATCATGTGCATGATTGGCAACCCAAACGCCAAGGTTTTCCCTGACCCTGTCTTTGCAGCTGCTAAAATATCCCGCCTGTCCCTGATAGCTTTCGGAATGCACGCCGTTTGAATCGGTGTTGGCCGAGAAAAATTTAGTCGCTGAAGCCGCAAAGCCACCGACTCTCCCAACCCGAGTCTGCACCAAGGGTCTGTGTCGGGAGAAAACGTCTCCGCTCCAGGCTCTAGTCTTTCCTCTCTCTCCAGTTCCTCCCGGTCCCTAACTAACTTTTCCGAATCTTTTGCCATTTTGCGCTTCCTCTTTTTCTCTTTTCGTTTCGCTTTCCGACGATCCGCGGCTTTTTTTCTTTTATTGCCCCTTTCTGCAGTTTTCGCCGGGGGCGGCGGTTCACCAGTTCCGTCGGAGGAAGCTCCTGGCTCGTCGTGCGGCGTGATGGGTTTAGGGGAAGAACGGCCGGCCGTCTTCTTACTTTTTAATTTCCAGACACCCCCTTCATTTAAAACATCAACTGCGCTTCCATCCAACACCTCCAACCCGAAGAAGCCGGTCTCTTCTGTCACTACGTTTTCATCCACCGCAACGTCTTGCCAAGGCAAGTCTTTGTCGGAAACAATACTTTTTAACGACATACTGTTGCTATACTGCTGTGGGTGTGACGACGGTGGTGGATATATAGAGATAGAATGCAAGGCGATCGGGACAAACAATAATCTTGAGAGGAAATTCTGTCTACAATAATTTCTTGTACCAATGTGAATGTTGTGATACTACTGTTCTTGTGGTTATATACGAGTTGAACGAAACCACCTCATTTTTATATCTCTCGTACCTCTTGAATAAGAAGAGAGAGGTTAACAAATGTAAAGTTATCTGTGATAACTGATACTAATAATATGTGATAAGCACAGGCATGCAATGCAACAAAAATAGCTGCTCTCATCGTCGTCTTGTTTCTTCTTATTATTATTATTATCGTCTGATTCATCATCATCATCAATCAATCACAGTACACGTAGTAGGAGGAGGAGGAGGAGGAGGAAGAAGAAGAAGAAAGAGATGATGGGTCGTCCGTCGTACGTACAGCTGTATAATAGTAGTTCTCCTATATTATATATAGGTGAGTTATTATAACGAGAGTATAGGTAGGGGATGGGATGGGATGGGGGGTAACACAATCAATCTTCCTCAATCACTCTGAACCATTAAATTCTTCTTTTCTTTCTATCTACCTGTATTGTTGAACGCCTGCTTGGTACAGTAGATTAAATATGCAGTACCACTCACTATAATACGTACGTAATACTAACTACGAACGAACGAACGAACGAACGAACGAACGATTTAGACTAAAATACCACCGACCATCAATCAGCGCAGCCACCCTTTCTTTCTTTCTTTCTTTCTTTTCTTTATTTATATAGAATATATAGAGGTAGGTACAAACAACACCTCCTTCTCGTCAATAAAATATTTAATAATAATATAATACTACTGTAGCTACACTATTACTATTAAACGATACGAACTATTATCTATGGGAACCGGGAGGAAAATAGTAGATACATAATAATAATAAGAAGAAGAGAGAAGAGTCTTCCTTCCTTCCTTCTTTTCTTTTTTTCTTTTTCTTCTCTGCTTTTGTTGTTGTAGTATGTGTATATTTAATAGTTCCACCAGGAGGAGGTGGTATTATTATGCCAACAAGTACTAAAATGTTTGTAATATTATACGTTGTTGTCCTTTTCTTCTTCTCAAAATGTAGTGCACACTTTCCCCCTTTGGATTGGATTGGGTAACAAATACAGATTGCACGAGCAGTCAAGTAAGTGCAGTGTGTGCCATAGAATGCGGGCGAGTCGGCAAGAGGAACCGCTGTTGAACAAGTCCGGCGATGGTGGTGGTGGCGATGATGGGGAGCGGGGTGTTTCCTATTGGTTGGTTGGGGCGCTGCTTGTGGGTTCTGCCATAGGCCTTTTCGTTCCGTTGGGCGATCCAACGTCTGGTGCGTCGCATACTGTCCCGCCGCATTGCAAACCACCAACGGAAACAAGGCATAGCCGAGTTTCATTCTTTCTTGGGTGGGTATCTTTTTGTGCGTGGTCTATTTCTTTCTATCCACAAATATTTTTGAATTACCGATTGAAACACACAAACGGTTTGTCGACTTTTTACCAGCTGATGAATATTGCTGGATACGCAGCGTACTCAATATACAACGGGTTTTTCTACATATCTGCGCAAGTCCAGTCTCAATTTTGTCTCCAACACAGTGGCAAAATTAATGTTGTGCGACTGTCTGACTTGTTCTTCTCGTGGCATGCGTGTGTACTCACGTGGGTGACAGTGTCCCAGATCGTTATGTACAACGGGGATAAAAAAACAGGTGTTATTTCCTTGTTTATTCTTGTGTGCTTGAGCGCACTGACGGCGTTCATGGGTTCGAACTTGCCATATTTGTACTCATTGGGAACGTTCAAGATCGTTGTGACGTTAATAAAATACGTCCCGCAAGTTTATTTGAACTACAAAAGGCAAAGCACTGTTGGCTGGACTATTCACAACGTTCTTCTTGATTTTACGGGTGGTGTATGTAGTGTTGCACAGCTCTTCATCGATGCTGGGTCTTGGGCAATTGTCGTGAGCAACTTTCCAAAACTTGGCCTTGGGTTAATATCCATGTTTTTTGACTGCATTTTTCTTTGCCAACATTACTGTCTGTACAATCGAGCTCGCCCGACGGAATTCGGCGAGGACACGGACGAAAAGTCCAGCATTATACTGCCGGAACCAATTAATTTATAAAAACTGTACCATCGTTCCGCCATGTAGTTATCCGTAAAATCATGCTTCCTTCCAGGGCGGCATGTACGGAATTGTACCGTCGGTGTGCCGCATGCGTTTGCGTGATCTGCCTTTGCCAATCCTCCTTATGATTAAGAATATAGATTGGGTAATTCTGATTTTACTTGATGTGAAAGTCTAGTGTCGTATGAAGGATATTTTTGGATTGGCATCCGCTTATCATTTGCATTTCCTGTGTTGCCCCCCTCCTCCTCTTCTATCTGCCCCCTCCCTCTTTCTTTAACCTGAGCTGAATAATATTCAAAATATTTATGCTTTACTTCATTACGACTCCTGCTTCTTCTTTTTCTTCTTCTTTTCAGGGCCTCCCTCCAGCAAAGGATCAGGCTTGGGGGTCAATTTCCCATCCAGTAATTTGCGCCTATCTGTTTCTTGGATGATATCTGTGTAGTCCGTCCCCAGAACAAATTGCATCGATTCGCCTATTTTTGTTCTGCGATCCAATTCGTCCCTCATGTAGCTGTACATAGCAATCCTCCCGTGCCTAAACGGGTTTACCTCATTCAGAAAATTGGAAAGCATGTTGGTTTTAGCAGGCTGAACGGCAAGGAGTGCCTTTTCTTCTTCCAGTCTTCCCCTCTCCTTTTTCGTCATCATCTCGCCCATGTACCACACGTCTTCGTCTGATGAACTTTCGTCTTCGGATCCGAACCTTTGGTTCTCAGCTTCTTCGTCGTAGAATTCCTCCTCCTCTAATTGATCTTCTGCTTTGAGTTTCTCATCTTCCAGATATTTTTCGTACCGCTCATTGCGCTTCGATTTTCTCTCTTCCCTGTTATTTTTCTTCTCCTCTAATTTCTCCTCTATCGTTCTATCATATTTCCCCCTCCTCGCAAACCTTTCTTTCAGTCGTCGTACATAGTCGTCCTCATCTACTTCGAGGCTTTCGCCCTTTTCACGACCGCATGTTCCGCACTTTTTCATTTCGGCAAGATTCAGGGCCCGGCACACGCCACATAGCCAACCCTCCGAGACAGAAAAGCGTTTGTCCGCTCTTTTCTCTTCTTTCAGTTTTTCGAACTGGGTTCTTCGCACAGCAGGAAGCACACTTTCCCCTTCATCAATTGCAACTCTTCGTATCTGTTCAGACAGCGGCAAATCAGTTTCTTCCACGGCACCATCGCCGTAATTATACCACAGTTTATTTAACCGGTCGTCTCTAGCTTCTTGTGCACTACGTTTGCACAACGCAAGCAAACACGAGCCATTATAACATTCGGTTTGCATTTTACCGCAAACACATCTGCCTGGATTCTTTCGGCCAAGCTTTACTTTCATGATCGAGTCGGCAGAGCACTTTATGTTTCTACTTTGCTTACCGGCTCTTTCCTTCCAATATTTATCTGAATGTTTTATAACGTATGGGGTAGTGAACTTATAGCCAGATTCAATATGAGGCTTCACGTATTTGCTCTGGGCATCAGTGAGGCTTCTGGACATCCTATCCTTGTCAAATTTTGCCAGCATGTCTCGTGTCGACGCGCGCGACATGCTTATCTATTGTCCCGAGCCGTTTTCTTCCAATTTATTTGCAACGATGATATGTGATGGTCGCAGTAACTTTTGCGCCTTCGGTTCAATTTTAAAATTGACAGCACATACGTATAAAACAAGTTTTTTTATTTTATTCATTCATCAACCATTGCGGATATATAACAATGCGTGGTCTTTCATACAATAATATAACTAATTCTTCTTCATCGCGCCGCGGCATTCTTCTTCTTCTATCTTCGTAACGTATTAATAATTTCAAGTTTGGTACTGCTGGACAGCAGCAGTACCGGTACTTAGTAGTACGAATATTTGCTAAATTTCAACAT
>JACKZZ010019977.1_pt1 | contig 26525 bp, 8 predicted proteins | sample 8027871 | NCBI WGS metagenome assembly JACKZZ01 (sample SAMN15724774, study PRJNA655200) | protist metagenome | isolation source: fluorescence activated cell sorting (FACS) single amplified genomes of... | place: USA: West Boothbay Harbor, Gulf of Maine | collected 2000-07-19 | reverse complement strand
TACTCCACTCCACGTTGCAGCCAACAGAGGTCACCTCAGCACAGTCGAGTACCTAGACGAGCAAGATGCCGACATTGAGGCCAGAGATAATGATAACAGAACTCCACTCCACCTTGCAGCCGGCAAAGGCCACCTTGACACAGTCAAGTACCTCGTAGAGCAAGGTGCCGACAAGAAGGCCATGGCTAATGATAACAGAACTCCACTCCACCTTGCAGTCTATAGAGGCCACCTCGACACTATCACGTGCCTTGTCGAGCAAGGTGCCAACAAGGAGGCCAGAGATAATGCTGGCAGGACTCCGCTCCACCTTGCAGCTTACGATGGCCTGATTATGCGCCCCTGGAAATCAGGCTACCTTGACACAGTCAAGTACCTTGTCGAGCAAGGTGCCGACAAGGAGGCCAGTAATAATCATGGCAGGACTCCTCTCCATCTTGCAGCCGTCAGAGGCCACCTCAGTACAGTCACATGCCTAGTCAGGCATTGTGCTGACGAGGAGGTCATAGATAATGATGGCAATACTCCGCTCAAATTGGCAGCCATCAGAGAAAAAAATTTGAGCGGCAAAAAAAATTATTCTAAAACAAACATACGAAAATTTAAAAGCATAGTCAAGTATCTTGTCGAGCAAGGTGCCGACAAGAAGGCCATGGCTAATAATAACAGAACTCCACTCCACCTTGCAGCCGGCAAAGGCCACCTCGACACAATCACGTGCCTAGTCGAGCTAGGTGCCGACAAGAAGGCCATGGCTAATGATAACAGAACTCCACTCCACCTTGCAGCCGGCAAAGGCCACCGCAAGGCAGCCAAGTACCTCAGAAAACAATAACTTTAGCATGAACGCACAAAGCTATTCACTCTACATCAGGGTTTACGAAAGATTTTTAGAGGAAAAGAGATCGAAGACATACAGAAATAAGACACGAATGGGGACTACTCTAGTAATCCATGAGAAAGCGTGCTCAGAGACATGTGTACTTGTGTTATAACATACTACAAAAAGTGATATAAGTACTCATATAGGGTTCTCCGCTCGACATATATCACAGTTAGGATCATCGATGATTTCAGTAGCCTGTTTCATTAATTCTGATATTTTACCTGTATTTGGTACAAGACTTGTAACAATAGTTGATCCATCTGTAGTAGATACATCTTTAACCCAACATCCAGCAGCCCCTTGGCGTGCTTCAGAAAAATCACCGTTTTCCATAACAGAACCAGGTCTACCAGGTAATGATAAAACACTGTAATCATCTCCATCAACAACTAGTGCTGCAAAATGATCAATGCATATACCTCTTTCCCCTTTATGACGTAAAAGCATCTCATTGAAATCAGTAACCCTTAATACTCCGTTTGATTGAACCTTGTCTGCATGTGGGCAAACTAATCCTGGTAAGAAGGATAAACAACCCACACGAATATATTTCCATGGTTTTGCTTCTTGCCCTTCTTCTAAGGTTGTAGACTCGTCTGTTGGTGCAACATCACTTGTATATTCTTTAATCATGGGTGCTTTATACGTGTCAGGATCTGCTGAATCTGAATGTCCACCATCGAACCAACATATTGCACCAGCACTTCCACCTGAAAGAACAGCACCACGATCGGCAGCAGCTTTCAGTAATTGATCCATTTTTGTGTGCTTCCACATATCCATAGCATATAAAGTATTACCGCCACTAATTATGATGACATCAGCTTCATTCACAATCTTCGTCATTGATTCATCATCATTCCCTTCACGAGATAGTTTTACACCTTGAACTTGACAACCAGCTTCCACGAACTTGCCTGTTTGATTCTTTTGTGGCACTTCTAGATCATATGTTGCTGTCCCAAGATAAGCTATTTTGATATCAGCTGCAGCCTTCTTTGTCAAATCAATGATGCATTGCACCACCTCAGGCTGCTGCAAGCCTTCAGATCCACTACCAACAAAACAACCCCTTACCATTCTTAATATACTGGTGAGCCTGATTTTGCTTTCTTCTTTGTGTATATCTTCACCAAAGTTCCCCAGCATCGCAGCATCCCGGAAATTTACGAGCAAACAACCCTTTACCGTCGTGATAGTAGCTCTTCCCTTCTGTAGGTCATAGAGTCTTCATGCATTATTATTCTGCATTATTTTTCTGTTGAGTGCAATTGCATTCTCATTCGTGGCCGCGAGCTTTCCCTCTTTTCCCAACCTATATAAAGATGAGCTTGAATTGGTTGTCTCTGCTAGTGCTCTGTATTGTTAGTGTTTCTCTAGGTTCAAAGGTATCAAAGAACTTTGAGGAGACTCATGGTAGTGGTAGTGGTCTGTTTAATCAGACTGAATTATCAATTAAGGACCAAGCGGGACCTGGCATCGAAAATTGGCACGACAGCGAGCACATTGAGGAGTGGTATACAAAATTAGATTTATGTATATTATCAAATTCAAGTACTGAACCACTCGAAAATATTATGAAAATATGTGAAAAGGAAGCTGTTGATCGTGGTGAAACACCATTACCAATAAGATGTCGTGCTGGAAATTCTTGGCCATCTCATGGTGAGTATTGTTCACCAGAAGATATACCATTTTCAGAAAGAAAAAATTTAAGGCGAGCAATAGTTGGATATGATGATCCTAAACAAAAACCATTACAAATATTTTTTAAAGGATTAGCTAAAGAACGTGGATCTTTTTTAATGGTAGGTGATAGTGTCATGCAGCAGTTCTTTGCCGCTTTAGCATGTGAACTAGAAAGAGAAGGTGTATGGAATGATCCATCAAAATTTACTAATACAGATGAAATGAGATATGTTAGTTTCCCTGAAAAAGAAGGAGAAGAAGAAGAAATAAAGAATGCAAAATTAGTTGAAGTGCCAATGAAATTTGCTCCTATCTATCATTTTGTGAATGGGCGGTGGGATCGTATTGCAAACGCTTCAATGCATCATTTACGTAAAAATGTCGAAGATTTAGTTCATAGTCATGATAGCCTTACTGTCTTAATTAATATGGGTTTACATTATGTTAGTAATCCTATTGCACATTTTACGAGAGAAGATTATATATCACAGATGACGGCTTGTTTGCAATATTTAAATGATATTGCAAAAGAATTTAAACCAAAAGGTAAAAATATTCGTATATTATGGCGTGAAACAAGTGCACAACATTTTCCAACATCTAATGGTTATTGGCCTGGTGTAAAATATGCAAGTGAAATGAAATTAAAATGTGAACCAATACAAGACACAACTCCTGCTGGTGATTGGAGGAATAGTGATGTGAGGAATATAATTCAAACAAATTCCTTAGATAATATTGATATAATACCATTTTATAATGTAACATTACCACTATGGTCAAGTCATGTGAATGGGCATTTACGCGACTGCACCCATTTCTGTTGGAGTCCCATGCTATACCAGTCACTGTTCCATGCACTGGCTGCGCCCTACAAATCATGAAAGTGTGAGTGATATGAGAAGGGGGGTGTTATAGTTATCATTGCTGTTAACTTCATGGCTATCTAACCTTATGTTGAAGACTCTTTTTATCTCAATTGTAAATTAGCTGTAAACTCATGTATTTTTGTCAAAATTTTTGTCATTCTCCATCAAAAGCTTGGCCTTTGCTATTATGTATATACAAGCGATTGTGAAAGAATGGTTGGAATGACGGCTCTCTAGTCTCCACCTTATCAATCATATGAAATTGATGAAATGAATGATGAATTAAGAAGAAGAGCCCGAAAAATACCATACAATGTAAACGCTTTGAAGTGGGTATCTATCTTTAAAAATACAATATTATATTATGTTATGTTAACAAAAGATGATTTATATATCTTCTCCACTACTTTCTGATGATGAACTTACACTTTCTTCTACTGAAAAGTCACTATTGTCATCATCTTCATCGACGCTTTCCTCTTTTACTACAGCAGCAGATACTTGAGATAATGTCAAATTTGCTTGTTCTCCTGGTGATTTAGCCTTCTGTTGTGGAGGACTGTTCTGTGATGAAATAGGCTGATTCTGCTCTGGTGCTAGCCCAAATGATGCTTGTAATCCATCAAATTCTCTTTGAAATACTTTCATCAATGAATTTTTTACTGTAAAAAATTCTACTTGTCGTTGGGCGTCATGCTTAGCTGTACTTAGTTGTAGATCTCTGGTACGTTCCTCTAGATCAGCTCTTGCTGCAAGAGCCATAGCTAATTTTGTTTTTATATCATTATTAACTTCTTCATGCATTTTCATACGTTTACGTAATTCTGTGACTTCATTGTCATTATTTGCTGATCCTGCTAGTAAAGTAGCATTTTCATCACGCAGTGTCGCATTCAATGAGCGTAGTCGCTCCAGTTCTGCTTCCGCTGCATTTAATTGTGTTGTAATTTTATGTAATGATGTCTTATTTCTCTCTTGTGTATCTGTTAATTCAGTTAAATATTCTTTATTACGTGTTTCGAGTTCTGTTCGAGAATTGACAAACATATCAACTTTATTTTTAAGATCAGAAATTATTCCTTCTGTTCTTTGTGCTTCATCTTTTCTTATAGATTTAATTAATTTTTCATTTTCTAATTCTATATCAGCACGTATAGATGATGATTCTGCTTCTAATTTTGATATTTTTTTATAACAATCTTGTAATTCCGTTGATTGTGATGAAATTTTCTCATTTGCATCTGATAATTTCGAATTCCAATCAATATTTTTTTGGTTATCCTCTTTATCATATTTTTCTATCATTTCTTTATTAACAGCTTCTAATTGTGCACGTTCTTTTATGATTTCATTTTCTAAATGATTTACATTTGCTTCACTACGTTCGTATTTTGTTTGCAATGTTGATACTTGGGATTTCATTTTATTTTCAGACAAAGTTAATTCAGACAATTGAACTCTTAATACTGATAATTCTTCTTCTAATGATGCACGCTCTTGATTACCATGTCGACCTTGATCATTTAATTGTATTTCCATTTTTTCACTATGCTCCTTAGCTAATCGACAGTCTTGTACAGCTCTATCCCTCTCTAGGCAAATACTCGATAACTCCTCATCTCTCTTCGTTAATAGCTGCTGACAGTCATCTTTCATACTTTGTCTTTCAACATTCCATGAATCAACTAATCTAGATCTTTCTTCAATTTGTACAGTAACACGTGATGTATATGTTTTTAATGAATCTTCAAGTTGTGATTTAGCAAATTGTTCTTTTAATATATTTTGTTCCAATTCTGTTACTCGTACAGCCGACAACTCCAGTTGCTTATTTAGGTTGATAACTTCTTCTTGTACTGTATTTGTTTGTTTTCTCAATACACCATTTTCTTTAGTAAGTCTTGTAATATTTGCATCAAGAATGCCTTGAGAACGGGGAAAATTCATATTGTTTTTACTGCTACCAGCAATCGTATTCCGTGTATTAGCAGTCATGTTCTCAGCACCTGAAGCTGGATCACTATATATATTTGAGTCATCAACACTGATTTCATCTATATCTTCACCAATAATCCAATTTTGTATTATTATTGATGAACTTTCAGATAAATGATTGCCTGATATTTCTAAACGCAATGGAGGTCTTCTACTTAATAACGATTCTTTAAAAGGCATACCGTCTGTGATTTGATTCCATCTCATATCAAGTGAACGCAAACTTTGATTGACTTGTAATGCTTTTGTTATTGCTATTACTCCTTCATCTTTAATATTATTATTTCGTAAATCTAATTGTGTTACACTTGTATTTGCAGCAAGAGCATTTGCAAGAACGGAAGCACCAGCACTTCCAAGTTGATTCCACTCTAAAGATAATGATGTTATCTCACAACTCTCTTCTTTCAAATATCGTCCTAATACTTCAGCACCTTCAGCACCGAGGCAGTTCCCTCTTAAAGTCACGGAAGTCTTGGGAGCTTTCCTTAAGCGCTCCACTAAAGTTTCCAACTCAGGAATGTCCAAGAATTTGTCAAGTACCGCAATTTCCGTATTCATGGTGAATATCAAGTGCAACCTAAAACTAGAAAGCACCTAAAAGCCCCCTCCTTTTCTTGTTTTTTAACTAGTGGGGGCGTACGTACGTACTTACGATTGCACCACTCCTGATACACACATAACCATAATATAAAACACACAGAGAACCCGTAAGAGCATACATACTATTTTTTATTTGCATACTTGAGGATTGTGATAGCGGTGGAGTTGAAAATGGAAGAAAACCATGATGCAAAAACTGAACACTATGATATAGAACTTGGTTCTAGTTCTACATCTGTGGTAACAGCAGTAAGAGTTCGTCCTGCTTCTCAAAATGAACTGAAGTATGAGCAAAAGAGTATAGCCAGTGTTGACGGAGGCGAACCCGAAGAGATGGCACTTAACATATTGGATCCCACATTTTTTTCAAGGAAAAGAGATTACGAACAACATTATTTCGAACGTCAATTTAAATATGATTATTGTTTTTGGCAAGATCATTCGCAATTAACTGTATATGAAAAAGCTGGTAAACCATTATTAAAACATGCTTTAGATGGTTTTAATTGTTGTGTACTTGCCTATGGTCAAACAGGATCTGGTAAAACTTATACTATGATCGGTGATGAATCAAAAGATGTATGGAATACAAATGCAAACCAGCCAACTGAACATGCAGGTATTATACCAAGATTATGTCAAGGACTGTTGGAAGCTGTGAAAAATGGTGTAAAGAATGGTGGCACCTCTGAAGGAGCAGAAGCAGCTTCGGGCGATGTAGGTGCGCTCTCTCCAATTCCAATCGGATCTGAAATTGAAACTTCATTAAAATCTCCAGCAGATAAAGTAGATAATCCATATAAATTAGTTGAATATGATATTCGTGCAAGTTTTTATGAAATATATAATGAAAAAGTATTTGATCTATTAGTTACAACTGATGGAAATAGCGGAAAGGACAAGCCTGACGGTCATTCTATGCGAGTAAGGGAACATCCTGATGAAGGTGCATATGTTGAAAATTTAACAATGTGTCCAATTGAAAATTTATCTCAAGCTGCATCTATTATGAATATTGGTTTAAAACAACGTGTTGTAGCAGAGACACGAATGAATGCCATGTCCAGTCGATCACATGCAGTTTTTACATTATATTTACGTCAAAAACTAGTCAATTATAATAAATCAAGTAATGCACAAAAACAAACAATATTATTAAAAAGTAAACATAAAAATACTGATGGTAGTAATATCATTCAAAGATATAGTAAAATAACCTTAGTTGACTTAGCAGGTAGTGAGCGTGTAAGTTTGACAGGTGCTACTGGTGAACGACTAGTTGAAGCAAATAATATCAACAAATCATTATCATCATTATCAGATGTTATTAAAGCCTTATCAGATCGTGGATACGCACAGTCGAAGGATAAGGATGAAATCATTGGACCTGACGGTACACCTCAGAAAATTAGGATTGATAGTACTACAAATGCAGGCTTTTTCATACCTTATCGTAATAGTGTGTTGACATGGTTATTAAAAGATTGTCTTGGTGGTAATGCAAGAACAAGTATGTTAGCAAATGTAGGTCCGTCCGAAAATTCATATAGTGAAACTATGAGTACATTGCGTTACGTTGAGCGAGCGAAATTAATTGTGAATACAGCTCGTATTAATGAAACGTCCACAGATCCTGCATTTGTATTATATTTACAAAAACAAGTTGCTGGTTTACGTGAAAAGATTGTTGAATTAAATAAAGAAAATAGTAATAAAGAAATGCAAAATCAACAAAATTTATTAAATTTAGAAAATGAACTTGAAAAACAATTTGTCAAAAGAACTGTTGAACTGAGAGATGAATTATTCTTTTATAAAAATAGATCACAAGCAGATTCTACATCATCATCATTAGCCGTACATAGTAGTGGTAATAATTTAAGTATAACTAATACAGAGATTACGTTGTTACAAACAGAATTAGCACAAGCGAAAACTTTGAATGAACAACAAAAAATTATAATTAATCAATATGAAAGTCAAGAAGGTATCGTGTCTGAAGATGCATCTGCAGCTGGTGATAGCAATGTCAGCACACCTGGAATGTCTTCTCCACTTCCTACAAATAGTAGTAGTAGTAGTGGTAATCGCATGAAAAATATTGTTTTATCTTATAAGCGTGAGAAAAGTTTAATGGCTCAACAATATGAAGAACTTTTGAATAAATGCAGAACATTAACGAAAGAAATTGATGGTAGTCATGAACATATTGAACGAATGGAATTACATAAAAGTAGTATTACAGCTGATTTACAATTAGCAAGAGCTGATAGAAATCGTTTAAAATCCGAACTAGCTAATAAAATTGAAGAAGTTAATACAAAAATATCAGAATTAGAATATTTCAAAGCTCGTCTTAGTGGTAATACTTCTGAATATAAGAGGAAATGTTCATTATTAGAAATGCATATATCAAAAGCAAAAGATTCTGAAAGCATATTAAGACATGAAAGAGAAGTTGACATGGACAAATTTACAGAAATGTTAGCTGAGAAACAGAAATTATTAGACACTGTCGATGAGCGTCTTGCGCAAGCTGTTGAAGACACAGAAATAGCATTCAATGAAAAAATCAATGATTTAACATCAAAATTGAATCAAATACATAAAGAGCGTGATCGAATGAGGCATCAGCTATCTGGTAAAATCGAAGAACACGAGTTAAAAGATATAACAATTGACAAATTAACGAATGAAATATCAATATATAAAGATAAAGAACAAGAACATAAACATATTTGCAAAGAGTTAGAAGAGACTCATATTAAATTAAATCGTAAAACATTATCTTTAAAACAACTTCAAAGTGAACATGATGAACATAAATCTCTATTGGTTTCGGAACAAGCAAAGTTAACTGAAGCATTTAATCTACTAGGTGATACTAAGAATATAAAAGTAACATTAGAAAATGAAGTTCAAGTATTAAGATCTGATAAAATTCATTTACAATCACAACTTGAAGAAATAGAAACAAAAAGAGGTAAACAGTTTTTAGATTTACAAAACTCACATGAACTAGCAATGACCAAAGCGCAATCAGAAATTTCAGATGTTAATGAAAATTTAAGATTTCATATAAATAAATTAAATATTGTTGAAAATGAATTGAATCATTGGAAAACGTTAGAATTAAGTAAAGAACAAGAATTAAATCTTATGAAATTACAAGAAGAACAAAATCAAGAAAAATTATCAAAATTACATAATGATATTCAAATTGAAAAAGAAAATGAAATTCAATTAGAACAAAAATTACTTATAGAAAAAGCATTAGAAGATAAAATTCAGAATACTTTAAATGAGACTATGGCTCTATTAGAAACAGAAAAAATATCAAGTTTGGCTCTAGCGTCTGAATTAGAAAAAACAAAAATTGAATATGAATCAAAATTACTTGATATTAAAGCCAAGTCTGGTGACATTGAAAGACTCAGTCATGAGAAGGAGCACTTGTCTATGGAAAATGCAACATTAAAAACATCTGTACATTCTACTCAAGAATTATTAGAGAAAGAAAAACATGAAACTGATAGCATAAAACGATCGTTGCTTTCATTAGAAACGGAATTAGATAGATCTCATTTATCTGAATCTGATCTGACGAAGGACGTGAAACGGCTAGAGGCCATGTTAAGCGACGAAGAAGCAGAAATGAAATCTAATAATAATAAATTTTATGATGAATTAAAAATTTCTGAAAATAATTTAAAAGAGGAAATAAAATCTCATAAATTTACAAAATTAAAACATAATGATGAAATTGCCTCACAATTAGCTTTACTAGATGAAAAGACGAAATATCATGAAGACGAAGTAGCTGGTCATCATGAAAGGTTGAATAAAGCATTGGATTCGCATGTAAATGAAATAGAAACTATGAAAAAAAACCATGAAAATGCTATACAATCTTTACATTCTAATCATGATTTTATAGTGAAAGAATTACAAATAAAATATGATCAAATTTTGAATGATAATAAATCTTTATATGAGAAATATCAAACTGAAAATGAACATCATAAACAAGATATTATAGAACTTAACAATAAATTATCGAAATCTGACGACTCTATAAAAACATGTAAGTCTGAAAATGATCAGATGAATGAAGAATATATTCAAAATCAATCTGAATTATTACATTATAAAGAAAGATATCATAAATTAGAATTAACAAATAATATTTTAGAAACTAATGTAAAAGAAAACGATAATATTGTCAAACAACTAATATCAAAACACGAAGAAGAAAATATTGAAATAGAGGAACTTCGCAAGTATAAGGCACGACATCAACATGATAAAGAAATGAGTGGTGGTGGTGACGTAGATGTCATAATAGATATGCTTCGAACTCAAGTATCAGATGCTGAAGATCGTATTGAAGAATTAGAAAATAATAAAATAGATTTGGAGAAACAACTTGATGATATGAAAACAGGCGATGGAACAATTGCAAGTGATCCATTTATGGCAAGTGCTTCCGATGACAGTGGATTCGCGTCAAGTGCTATAGATAATGCATTTGCACCTAGCAGTAGTGCAAATGATGGCTTTGCATCAAGTGCTATGGATGATGCCTTTGCACCTAGTGAAACGGCACCTGGTGGCTTCGACAGCTTTGCACCTTCAACATTTGCAACATCTGCGTTTAGCAGTACTGCTTCAAATGGAGCAAATCATATTGATGGAGATGACCTTAATTCATTACAGCAGAAATTAAATGAAAAAGACACTACCATCGAAATTTTAAAAAAGCAAATTCAAGAACTAAATGCAGGATCTAGGACGAATTCTAGTGTATCCAAAATTGCTGATGTTTCAGTCACTCCTGACAAGGGTGAAAAGAAACGATCATCTATACTCAAAGGTGCCAAGAAAGGATGGGGCGTTATTAGAAGTATTGCAGGTGTTGATTCAACATCATCAAATAAATATGAAGATGAACAATCAACAGCAGAAGCATCTGGTTCAGTTCGTGATACGGAAGATCTTGAGCAGCAATTGCATGATTTACGAGAAGAACTAGCTGAACGTGAACTTGATTTAAAGAATGAAAGAGAAAGAAATGGTACTATTATCAGTAATAAAGGAAAATATTACACAGCCATGAAAGCAAAGCAAAATGAATGGAAAATTGTACATTCAATGGTTCGATGGGAATCTCCAGATAATTTAGATAAATTGAATACTTTATTAAATACAAAACCAGAAATTATGAATATGCAAGATCCACGATCATTGAATGTACCTTTACATATAAGTTCACAAAATGGTCATGAAAAAGCAACTGAAATGTTTATAAATAATAATTGTAACCTTAATGCCAAAAATTGCACTGGACAAACTGCACTACATATGGCTATGGCATATGATTATTATACAATAGCACAAATGTTATTAAAAGCTGGTGCCAATGCTAATGAAATAAATAACGATGGTTATTCTGCTATAACGGGTATCGATGGCACGAAGACAATGGGGTTAGTTGCACTAGCTGCAGCAGAAAATGAAACACATGTAAGAAAAGCTTTATCTTTAATTCATAGTGAAAGTACTATCACTGATAAAGCTACTTATATTCATATTGGTCTAAGTAAAAAACGTGGCCTTATTGAAGATAACGAAGAAAATGGTCATACGGTTGTTGATGGCTGGGGCAGAGCAAATCAAGCTTTATTTACTGAAATAGCTCATAAATTGACTCATGTGTCACCACCAGAACCACACCCAATAGATCATACTCCTCCTGAAGTGAGAGAATTAAATGAAAAATTAAAAGAAGTCGAAAATTTATCGAAAAAAAATATGGATATTTTGATGGACGAGATCAAGGATCTAACCGAACAATTGAATCAATCAGATGCAGCACAAGAGGAACTGCTACAAGTACATCGTCTTGCTGGTACGGAACATGCAACATCCGCAGCTATATTTGAAGAGAAATATAACCATGCAATATTAAAACATAAAGAATTAGAAAATGAAGTATCAAGATTAAGTACTAAAAACGGTGAATTGAACAAGATTCTGGAGTCTGCAAGTAAAGATGTTACTCAAGATAATAATATGCAAACTGACTTACAAGATACACAACAACTGCTAGCTGCTGCAAAGCTTAATGAAGCAGAATTAAATACTCAAATATCCACGTTGCAGACAGAGATTGACACTTTATCACGGAAGTTGGTAGAATCGCAAGAGTCTGCTACTACTGCTTCTTCTTCTAGTTTCAGAGCTATAGAGAATGACTCTTTTATGCCGAGTCCATCTAAAGACGAAACTATTGACGCATCTGCTTTTACATCAAATAATGATCCATTTATGGCAAGTGCTTCCGATGACAGTGAATTCGCGTCAAGTGCTATAGATAATGCATTTGCACCTAGCAGTAGTGCAAATGATGGCTTTGCATCAAGTGCTATGGATGATGCCTTTGCTTCTAGTGGAAACGCAAATGGTGGCTTTGCATCGAGTACTGTAGGTGATGCCTTTGCACCTACTAGTATGAATGAAGGTTTTGACGCATTTGCACCATCTGTGTTCGACCCTGCACCATCAGCAGCTGCATTAGATCCAGAGATTAGTAATAAAGAATTGAATGATTTACAACAAAAATTAGATGAAAATCATAAAAAGATAACAGATCAGGAAACGACTTTACTGAATACAATTGAAGAATTAACAACAACAAAAAATAGAGAAGTTGATCTTATGAGTCAAATTGATCAAATGAATAATGAAATTGTTGATTTGAAGGAGCAATTGCAAGCAAAGAATCAAATTGAGCTCTCTGATAAAGTAGATGAAGAGAACAATGATACAATAATAGTTAAAGATAATCAAATTGAACAATTAAATAATGTTATTAATGATATGAAAATTAAGATAACTAATATGGAAGAAATCGCTCAAAACGCTGTTAATAAACATAAGGATAGTGAATTAGAAGTTAAAAAATTATCAAAAGAATTAAAAAAATTCAAAGATAAAGTAAAACCAAATAATATAAGAAAATTAACTGGTTCATCTGATTTGCATATAGGAGGTGGAGAAGATGATTATAAAGTGCATACTCACGATGAAGATGCTATAACTGAAGCTCTTGTTCTCACTAAAATGGATTTAGCTAATGCTCAAGCTGAATTAGAGATATTAGAAATGGACAAGAAGAATGATGCTATTGAAATAGCCGAATTACACAATGTAGTACAATCATTGCGAGCACAGATAGAGAAGATCTAGCATTTTGTTAACAAGAGGTTTTAATATTCAAGGACAGGAAAGAAGGCGTGGGCGACCTGAAATGTGTATCCAGCATCGCGGAGGGCAGAGCGTTGGGAGGAGATTCCATTGATCGATGTGATTAATCTGTTTCTCTCGAGGCTCTGTTCTCCACGGTGCTGGATGGCGACCCACGACCCCGTAAAGTGCGTGCTGTGGACCGGACTCGTAGGCCCTTGCCACCTCATCGTTGTGGGGCCATCAGACAGCAGAACTACAGTACAATGTCATAATAACGTGTATAGGTGCTGTAGGATCTGTTGCCTGATGGCTTTGCAATGGTGGGATGTCTCGCGATCTCGGCTACATCGAGCACTTGACGCGGAATAGAGAGTAGGAGGAGTATATACTGTATTCAATATTGTACAATTGATCATAAATGATTACAAATAATACTCACTATTACTACTACTTACTACCCCCTTCACCTTAGTAGTGATACAAGGTTAATCCCAAAGTGGCTGCTTCACGTCGGTATCATTGGTGAATGTTGTAACGATTTCTCTCCACGACTTACGAAACCAGTCAGCATGATCATATCCTGATGCACTGTGCATACGCCTTTTATCATCTTTTTTCATATTTTGTATGCTGTGTTTATCAAATGTTTTAATTTTTGTTGTTTTAGGAAGTTCACGCGGATTTAATAACATAAAAATATTTTGTTGATTTGTGATAGCTTGCTGATTCATTGCATTCGGATCTGCTGCGGCTTTGCTGTCAATAGCAGCACCCCCCATAGAGTCTTTAGTGATACGTATGGAATCTCGCTCACCAAGCATCATCTCATTCTCTTGTCTTTTGTGTTCTTTTTTGTAATTCTTTTCTTCCTCGTCCGCTAACCGACTTTCAGTAATTTTTCGTTTTAAATTTTCATCTTTATCTTTAATTATTTTTACTAATAATTGATCATCTTCTGATGCTTTACCAGCATTGAATGCAATTGTTTCTTCATTTTCTAATGAATATTTTTTAATACGTAATTGAGTAAGATCTACATCAATGTCATGAACTAAATTGTATATAATATCTTCCACTTCTTCTTCATAATCTCTGTATGATTTTGGATCTGTAAAAGCATCTTTAGTTTTATTATATATTGCTTTTACTTTACGACGTACTCTAACATCTTTTTCAACTTCTGTTTCCAATAGAGACTTTTCACTTAGTTTGTCCTGTCTTACAAACACTTGTCGTCCAGACGCTGTACACCGTTTACAAGCAAATTGACGTTTCCCTTGATGAATAAACAAGTCATCTAAACAATTAGAACAAAACTTATGACCACATTTTGCATCTGAACATACTTTAAACTTTGTATTTGTCAAGTTTGACTCCGCATTTTGTGGCAATCCACACTGAGCACAATGATCTTCAGAATCCTGAATCATACTAAATATAATTACGAATTTGTGAGCACAAGTTATAGCAGCTGCACTACTTAAGTGTTTGAGGTTATATCGCTATAAAATAGTACGATCAATGTCTTGAAATCAATCCTTTTTCTACTTATCTAAGATTGGCTCTGGTGTCCGATAGGCTCAAAATTCAGCCAAAACTTTTCACTGAAATGTAGGAGCAACAGTATAAGTAGTACAAGAGGAGCACGATGCGTAGAGTCCTCTGGATCAGTGGTCTTCTTCAGTGAAAGGGTCTTTCTCTGAACGCACGTACGATTCAGAATGAGGGACTTCTTTCTGAGCTGTCAAATTCTACATTTTAGTAACTTCATTCATAATCGGTTGTGGTAACATTTCTAAGATCGAAATACGTTGTAGTTATGTCTCAATTTGCAGAATCTGCTTCTTCTTTCAAGAAGGACGTGCACCTCTTCGTCAATGGCCGAGAATTGCATGTGAATGATGCTAATCCTAAATGGACACTATTATCATTTTTACGTGATGTAGTTGGATTGAAGGGTACTAAACTTGGTTGTGGTGAAGGAGGATGTGGTGCATGCACTGTCATGCTTTCCTATATGCATGAGGAAGGCGATTCAGAACCTGAATTACGTCACGTGTCAGCAAATGCATGTTTAACGCCATTATGCGCATGTGACGGTTATGCTGTTACTACTATCGAAGGTATTGGTGGTATGAAACAGGGCTTGCATCCTGTACAAGAACGTTTAGCAAACATGCATGGATCACAATGTGGATTTTGTACACCAGGTATTGTCATGTCATTATATACTCAATTACGTCAGTATCCTAATTCTACGCCACATGAACTAGAAGAATGTATGGATGGTAATTTATGCAGATGTACTGGTTATCGTCCCATCATTGATGCTGCACGTAGTTTAAGTAATAATAAGACTTTTATTAAAGGTGATGATATTGGTATCAGTGATGCGGAAAAGCTACGTAATGCTGCTCCACCTGCTGGTGGATGTTGTAAAGGCACAGGTGGTGGTGATTGTGCATGTATGCAAGCTATCAGTCCTGGACTTGTAACATCTAATAGTGAGGAAGTTATGCAGAAATTACCAAGTTTAGCCGAGGCAATGCATGCCAAGGGATGGACAGAACCTATTTTTCCTCCGGCTTTACGTACTAGAAAAGTTCAACCTATGATGCTTAGTAAGGATGGATGCACATGGTATCAACCTACAAACTTACCTGGCTTATTAGCCCTAAAATCAGAATTTCCACAGGCGCGTATTGTAGTCGGTAACACTGAAGTTGGTATTGAAACTAAATTTAAGAATTTTGAATATCCTACATTAATCAATCCTTCACGTGTTAAAGAATTAAAAACAATATCTATTGGTGAAGCTGGTATTACTGTAGGTGCAGCTGTTACTGTGAATCGTCTTAGTGCTTATATTGGTGAATTATTATCGAATGATACTATCCCTGCTCACAAGCTCCGAGGTCTTGCTGCTATCAAGGCACAGTTCTCCTGGTTTGCCTCTAATCAAATTCGTAATATGGCATGTATTGGTGGTAATATTTGTACAGCATCACCTATCAGTGATTTAAATCCTATGTTAATTGCTTGTGGTGCAATAGCATGTAACATGAGTATCACTGCCGGTAGTACAGAACCTACTAAAAGGGATGTACCCTTTACTGAATTTTTCTTAGCATACCGCAAAGTGAATTTAGAACCACATGAGGTCTTAATGAATATTTTTATACCATTTACATCTGATACTGAATTTGTAATACCATTAAAACAAGCACGTAGAAGAGAAGATGATATATCTATTGTAACTGGAGGTTATCGTGTTTCACTGAAAGAATCTAGTGATTCTTGGGTAATAGATTCAATGACTTATGCTCTTGGTGGTATGGCTCCTACTGCTATTAGTGCTAAAAATGCTAGTAAAGCTGCAATCGGTTTAAAATGGAATTCTACTTCATTTGCATCATTATATGATATATTAAGAGATGAATTAACATTGCCTGAAAGTGTCCCAGGAGGTCAACCAGAGTACCGTACTACGCTCGCTGTATCGTTTATGTTCCGTTGTTTTCTTAAAGTTACCGAAGAATTATCATCATTTTTAGAAAATGAAAATAATAATGATAAGAAAAGATTACCTGTACCTGAATTAAATGCATTAGAAAAATCAGGTAGTGAAGGTTGGATCACAAAAGATAAGCCATTCTCACGAAGTGAACAAAATTATCATATATCATCTGGTAATATTCAAAAAGCTCGTCCAAATGTTCATGAACCTAGTGATGAAACTAAGCGTGATCCTGTTGGACAACCTGTTAAACACAAATCTGCTGATCATCAAGTAACAGGTGCTGCAACATACACAAATGATATCGTATTGCCTTCAACAGCATTACATGCTTGCATGGTTACTTCAACCAAAGCACATGCTAAATTGCTAAGTGTTGATGCATCTGAAGCTGAAAAGTGCCCTGGTTTTCACAGTTATATTACACGTAAAGATATTACTGGTCATAATATGATTGGTGCTGTAATTAAAGATGAAGAGGTATTCGCTGAGGATACTGTGCGCTATGTAGGTATGGTCATTGGTGTTGTATTAGCTGAAAGCCATGAACAAGCACAATATGCTGCACGTAAAGTAAAAGTCGAATACGAAGAATTACCTGCTGCTGTCAGTATTGAAGAAGCTATTGCTATTGATTCATATTTTACACCACCATATTCATCTCAAACATGTCATGAAATTCTGAAAGGTAATGTCACTCAGGGTGAAAAAGATTCTGATTTTGTTGTTGAAGGTACAAGTAAAGTAGGTTCACAAGAACATTTTTATTTAGAGACAAATTGTGCTGTTGCTGTACCTATGGAAGAAGGACAAATGGAAATTACTGCGTCTACACAAAATCCATCAAAAACTCAAGCTGAAGTAGCTGAAGTGTTGGGTGTGCCTATGGGCAAAGTTGCTGTGCGCTGTAAGCGTATGGGTGGTGGTTTCGGTGGTAAAGAAGAACGTAGTATCTTTATTACATGTTGTGCTGCTTTATCTGCTCATATTACTAATCGCACGGTTAGTATTTTAATTGAAAGAGACGTTGATATGGCTCTAACCGGACAGCGTCACGCTTTTTTGTTTAAGTACAAAGCTGGATGTAAAAAAGATGGTTCTTTAAGTTTTCTAGATGCAAGATTATATTCTAACGCTGGATGGTCATTAGATTTATCACAAGCAGTTATGGATCGTGCATTATTTCATAGTGATAATGCTTATCAATGGCCAAATCAGCGTGTGCAAGGTTATGTATGTAAAACAAATCAACCAAGTCATACAGCATTTCGTGGCTTTGGTGGTCCACAAGGCATGATGTTGACTGAAATGGTTATGACGCAACTAGCTAAAGAGAGTGGTATTCCTGTTGATGTTCTTAGAGAAAGAAATATGTATAAAAATGGTGATGTCACACATTTTGGTCAAGTTATGGAATATTATAATGTTCCTGATATGTGGACACAGATTCATGATTCTGGGGAGATTGCTGCACGTAAAGTTGCTATTGCTAAATTTAATAGTGAAAATAAATGGAAAAAACGTGGTTTAGCAACTATACCATCTAAATTCGGTATTAATTTTACCTATAAACCATTGAATCAAGGTGGTGCTTTGGTTCACGTATATCAGGATGGTACTGTGCTGATTTCGCACGGTGGGACGGAAATGGGTCAAGGTTTACATACAAAAATGATTCAAGTTGCTGCACGTGTATTTGGTATTTCACATTGTATGGTAACATGTATGGAAACAAATACATCACAAGTAGCAAATTCAAGTCCGACAGCAGCATCAGCATCCACAGATTTATATGGAATGGCTGTTCTTGACGCTTGTGAACAAATTATGGAAAGATTAGCTCCATTAAAAGCAGAGGCACTAGCTGTTGATGGTACAGAATGGAGTGATCCTACATGGAAAAAATTAGCATATACTGCTTATGTTAGTAGAATCAATTTATCTGCACAAGGTTTTTATGCTGTACCAAGCGACAGATGTGGCTACGACTGGGACATTGAAACAGCACCTGGACCTGGTAATGCTGAACGTGGTAAACCATTTAACTATTTTACTCAAGGTGTATGTTGTGCTGAAGTTGAAATTGATTGTTTGACTGGTGATTCACATTTAATTCGTACAGATATTGTTATGGATATCGGTAAATCCATCAATCCAGCTCTAGATGTCGGACAAATAGAAGGAGCCTTTATTCAAGGATATGGCTGGTGTACTATGGAAGATATGGCATGGGGTGATTCACAACATAAATGGATACGCCCTGGACAATTATTCACAAAAGGACCAGGTACATATAAGATACCAGCATTTAATGATGTACCACGTGATTTCCGTGTGCATTTATTCGATCGTGAAAATAAGTATGCTGTTCATTCATCAAAAGCAGTAGGTGAGCCACCATTCTTTTTAGGATCTGCAGCATTTTTTGCTATAAGAGATGCTATTGATTCTGCACGTAATGAAAGAGGTTATAATGATTATTTTGCATTACAATCACCCGCTACATCAGAACGTATTCGTATGAGTTGTAGCGATGAATTTACAGAAAGGTGTATGTTACCATCAAGTGGCAATCATGCTGAGTTCCAAGCAAAAGGATCATGGTAAATGGATTATCAGTTTATCATATGGGGGATAAGAGGAAACAAACCTAAATTATAAAACACATAACGAAAAATTTATCTATCTAAATAACAACTTCATCTTCTGAGTCTTCATCAAGAAGAGCGTCGTTCAGTTGATCTTCTCCACCATTTCCTGCAACATTGACTGGTAAATTTGCTGGAGAAAATTTATCACCACCAAGAAATATTCTTTCAGTTTTTTCTTTAGCTTCTTGTTCATCTCTTGAAAGTTTCATCCCAGGGCTGCGGAAACTGTGCATACTTGGTCGAATACTATCCCCTCCTTGTGAATTTTTCATGTTTGATACTTTATTTAATCTTCTCTTTGTGAGATATTCATCAAGATAAAGACCTGATATAACAATAATGACGGCAACTACACATTTGACAGTAGCACCTAACCAATTACTACTTTTATATTGCGTAAATTCCCGCTGTCTATCGCTTAATGTAGAAGTGAAACAGGCTGTAATAAAATCAGCCCAGGACCACCCACATACAAGACGTCCAGCAACTAGTGCTAATTCATTATTTCTTTTATATCTTGCAGTAAATTTTGCAACAATATCTTGTGTTATTGTTGAATCTCTGCCAAAATCAACTAGTTTTTTTTGTAGTTGTTTACCACTTGTTCTCTCTATTCTACTCATTATAAGTGTAACACATACTGTCATTAATACAGAATATATAAATAAACCCAATACTTCACCAGCACGTGAATTAGAAAATTCTGCTTGAAAAGTTAATAATGAATATGTATACCAAGCACATCCAACTGTATAGCCTGCTACTGTATTTCCTAGATGCATTAATGATTGTTTACAATAACCACGTGGATCCCATGCAAATATAATATTGTCAATATAACTCCAGTACATATTACATGTTGAAAACACAGAATCACTATCAGTTGTACTATTTGTCGGTCGTATTGCGCTACCACGCATCATAATAGACTCCTCTCTCAGTAAGCCACCTTCATTTAGAGGGTTCTCACCACTAGCAAGAACATCTTGACTATCTGGATCAACAGAATCAATTGATTTCCAATATCCTTCTTCATGATGACGAGCAGGTGAAGCAAATGAAAAGCGATATCCATCAACTTCTGGCATACTAACATTCATACTACTACCTCCTTCTTCTTCCATTTTGTCGTCCTCTTTTTCCACTAACCATCCAAATTTATGTTGTAATACCCACATAAATCCGGTTATAAATAATGAATAAGTAAAAAAATACCAACCACTAACATCTACATCTTCTATAGCAGTATCAGGATCATGTATAATATCATCAGTGCCTGCTAAATCGTGTCCACTGTGTGATGGGTATAATTCTGATGCTACAACAAGGGTAAATGAAAATGATATTGCTAATGCAAATGCATCAGAATTAAACTTTCTTAATGATGTATATACATGACCTGCTGGTTTAATATACAAAGCAAGTAATGCGTTAAATATATATACACCAATGAATGCACATATGACTAGGAGAAACCAGGCTCCTGTTGCCATTGCGACATTCTTATTCACAAATAACCATTTTAACATAATTAATACAACATATTCTTTCCATGCAAAACCAGCACATTCTGAACATACGTGCATGTAATATGTAAAGGTAGGTGATTTATGATCACATCGTGTGGCAACCATCATACCTATTGTTTGGACGATGAGAAAGCTATAAGCAAATGTTACCCAAATTAGTGTAGTAAGATCTTCACTAGTCAAGGCTAGGATCGAGGTTGCTGCACGGGAGATTGTCGCTGCAACAAATACTGGTAAACTATTATTGAAAAGCTCCTTCAGTAAGGACACAAAGCGTGCTTTGAACTTCATTGGCTTGGGCCTACCAATCTCCATTTTTTGACCAAAAACCCAATATGCAATATAATAAAGTGGAATCACTATTAACTATGTCTGAAAGTTAAATCTTTCCTTCCTCTCTTTCCGAATCATTCGAGGAGCCGGCCAGCCAGCCAGAGGATTTCACAGGCATTCTTTCTTCACTGAACATTCCACGAAAAGAGAGGAGAGATGTATATTTTCAAGTGTAGTTAGTAGTGATCCATTTAATTATTTTGCATATATTCTTGTCGTTATTGGACTTTGGTCAAAATGGAGATTGTTGGAAGGCCAAAGATGGTGAAGTTCATCCCGGAGTTCACTACAAGTTGCGGACACATAATTAAAGTCCAACCAGTGTTGAAGGTGGGAGGAATGATGGAAGGGAAGTGGAGCGTAAAAATTTCAGGGCCTCTCGTCACGGGGAAAAGCGGCATAAAAACTGTTTATGCCGATCCTTCGGTATTAGACGCGAAGATGGCAGCTGCGAAGTTCCTTCGGATTTCACCTCATCTGCTGATGGAAGATGATAGTGCTACCACTTCAGGTGATGGTGGTAATAGTCCAGTGAGTAGGCGTTCTGCATTTGCTAGTGCTGTACGAAAAAGAGCTGGTGTAGATGATGGATATGGTGATGCTGGTGGTCAAGTAGTGAATACAGAAGATGTAGCACTCCGTAGTGTTGCTCGTATACTTGTGTTAGATTCGCTTATAAAGCCACTTGACGAAGAGCTAAAGTCACTTGTAGATCCATTGAAAACATACATGGTTAAAAATGGATGTGACCTACTCATCACAGAAGAGGGTCATGTCCAGCTCAAATCTACCACATCAATGAAACTCGATTCTTCGCTTTTACCTGCATATATAGTAGAGCAGAGAAGGAAAGAGGACGAAGAGTATCGTATACAGCGCACAACTCGTGCTCTGTATCGTACCCCAAACTCGGATACAATAATCAACGGAGTATTAAAGAGCACGGAAGCTGCAGGTAACCCTTTGAAGCGCAAGCGTATCAAGCTAGAAGAAGAATAGGTAAGAGCAGCACAGATGCAATGTGATGTCTATCACATGAGACATTTATTTGTAACGCAGATTTGTATTTGTAGGTATGTATATGTGTATAACTATTAGGTGAATTCCAAGCAAACTTTCTGTCAAGTCTATATTCTTCTATTTCTCGGATTGGAAGAGGTAATGTTTCATTGATATCACAATCTTACATACTTACAAATTTTCACATTAATCCTTTCGTTATATGTTGTATTCATTATCGGCTTGTAAAAGGTGCTGGTGATAACACTGGTTTCTTCTTGCCAACAGTATTGGTTTGATATATCGCTGCTTTTTCCTCTTCAGCTATTTCTCTAGCTATATCTGCATCACTCATAGTTTGTCCACGTTTTCTTAATGCATTTTTCTTCTTTTTCATTGCAATCAAATCTTTCGCACCACGAGCTGAAGCAGGAGGCATTAGACTGGTATTAGCTGTATTATCTTCTAATAATCTGTTTCTAGGACCACTTGATGACATCATACCTACAGTACCATTATGCATTGTATTAGATGCATGATTTCTTGTACGCGATGTATCTGGCGGAGGTGCTGCAGGCGGTGGTGGATGTTGCACACTAGATTTACGACCAGTTGTACGGCCTGTATCTCTTCCTGTCATCATTCCTCTGCCAGTAGGTGGAACTTGATATTGTTGTGAAGAAGCATATGGATCAGCATATTGTTGAGTATATCCAGTACCTTCACCAGGATTAGCAGGTTTACCATCAAATCCTTGATATTCTAATGCGGCTTGCTCTGCTAAATATGCCTGATGTGCCTCATGCTCTGCCCAAGCTTGTTGATTAGCTAGGTATTCACCAACTTCTGTTGGTTGATCATAACATGCTTCAAAAGAATTTCTATTAAAATAAAATGTTTTACCAGGTGCACCATCTGGTTCTATTTCTTGATATTCTTCCCATGAATCATTATGAATATGAACAGGATCACGAATAGGAGCTACACGTAACATCCATCCTTGTACTTCATCTTGGATAACTTCAGATGGCCATTTAGATGGAAATTCACCATCACCATAATCTAACCTCTTACCATAGAAATCGTATAATGTTCTAAATTCATGATCTTTTCTTCTACCACCAAAATGTACTTGATCATAACATTGTTGACAATATACTTCATTACATGTACCACATTCCAGTAAACCCTCATAAAAGCTGCAATTGTCACATTTAGGATGTGGTATTAAATCTAATAAATCTTGTGGCATTCTCCATCTTATTTCACCAGTTAATTTATTATAAAAGAATCTACGTTGCTTATCTTCATCATATAGTTCTTTCCATTTACCCTTCTTTTCGCGAAGTAATTCATTAAATCGCCTTCGACCGACTAACCCACGCCATAAAGCCTGAATTTTACATACACCCCATATTTCCATATCTACTCTTGCTTTTAATAAATCATAATATTCTTGTTGACGCCGAAAAAATTCTCTTCTTGCTTTTTTTACTCTGGCACCACATTGTACAACGACGGCCGCACGAGACATTCGCATAAAAAACATTTCTTTTTCATTGCGTTTTTCAGCAATAATGAAATATGCATGTTTTCTCCTCCAACCGCTTTGTATTAAAGTAGCAGCACCATCTTGACGTATTTCAAACTCTTCTGCACCATCCTGTGCTAATACAAGACGACACATAAAACCTCTTATCAATGCTTGAATGGATCTTGCAGATTTATATAATAATCTTTTATGGGCTTGTCTTTCAGCAACAAGCTTATTTGTGTATATAACGCGAGCCTTATGCTGAATTTGTGCTGCAGCTGTATCACGTCTTATTAAAAACCAGTCTAAATATCTTTTTCTTTCTCTTGCTTTTATACGACCAATACCACCACGATGAACTCGTTGAATAATAACAGCTTTCCTTTCTCTTAATAATATTCGAGCTTTTCTCATTTGCTTTATATGTAATATTTTCAATTTTGCAAAATATACTCGAACTATTGATTGAAATTTTGTTGCACCATAATTACGTTTACCTAACCATTCATTATACAACCTTTGTTTCTCTGCTTTCACACATTTTGCCCAAAATATTCTCCAATGGGTTTGAATTAGTATTGCCATCCTTCTGATAAAATTAATGTGCATTTGCTGTTTCATACGAAACACTTTTTTCTTTGCAACAGCTATATAAAATACAGATGTAATCAATACCGCTTGATGTTGACGCTTCCAATAAGTGAGACGAACTCGATGGACTCTATTCATGGCTGCAAACAATCGGCAGCACTTTTGCAAGATATATATGGCACGTTTTTTTCGACGTTTTTCCACTATATTTTTTACTCTTATTCTTGCCATATGTGCACGTTGTCTTGCTTGAATTTTAATCCATCCTTCTTTCGCATAATAATACTTATTCATCATTTTTCTATCCTCGATACGATGTTTAGGCCAAAAACCTAAGAAATTTTCATTATCTAATTTATCACTATTAGGGAATCTGTCTCGCACCGCTTGTACACTATGTTTACTTATAGATGTACCTCTGACAGCCATAAGTTGAATATTTTGTGTTTTAGATGCAAACCATGCTAATGTTGTATCAGTTATGTAAGGGCAGTTCAATAATATCAATGTGCGCAATGACATCACCTTGTCTACTTCTGTCAAGGGAAGCATCATCATATCGGTTAAACTTTTACATCCTGATAAATCCAATTTTTCTAATGTATCAACTTTCGATAATGCAGTAATTGCACCACCTTGTAATTCAATACATCTTTGTGCAATAAATACTTTTAATTTTTTACAATATTTTGTTAAAGCTGCTATGCTGGTATTATTAACACATACACCACAATCATTTAACGTAATATCCTCAATTAATGGGCATCCTTTAGCTAATTCAACTAATGCTTCTGTCGTCATTTGATTACACCCAGTTAAAGTTATCTTTTTTAACGTATTTATTCTTGATATAAAATCTTTAATTGATTTATTCAAACGAAAACACCCTGTTAAGTCAATTTCTTCTAAATGTTCACTATGTTGTGAAACAGCTTGTAATCCTATAATACTTTGCCATGATTCTAATTTTGCACCCTTTTTAGTAGCAATAACTATTCTTGGATCACACATTAAATAAAGACCATTTAATATTAATCTTTTTAATTTTGGACAACCAGCCGATAAATTTGCAATACCAACGTCACTCACTAACTTTGCATATGATATATCAAAACTTGTTAATGCTAAACAGTTATTTGCTATTGATCGCACACAAGCATCACTTATTTTGAAATCAATTTCTTCAATAACTTTACAACCTTCAGCTAACCACATTAACCCAACGTCTGTAAGATGTTCACATCCCCCTAATTTTAATATGCGCAAAGATGCTGACGACTGTCCAAAACCTAATAAAGTTAAATCAGTGATTCTACTTGACATTTGTGTTCTACTTAAATCAACATAATCTAAATCTGGGCATTGTTTTGCTAATAATTGTGTAGAAGCATCTGATATGAAAGTGCATTCTGGTGCATTGAAATATACCACGTTCGGACAATTTTGTGCTAATACAATAATTTCTTGATCACCAATAATATTCATACCACTAAAATTTAATTCTTCTAACATTTTACAATTATAAAATATTTTAGTTAAAGCAAATGCTTCTAGCTTGCTGCATTTGGATATATCTAATTTGGTTAAAAATTTGCATACTTCTGCTACTGCTATCAAACCCATACCTTGTATGTTATGGCATCCAGACATATTTAGACTTAATAGTTCAGGACAATTCATTCCTACTTCACGTAAACCAACATCACCTATTTGTACGCAACCTTGTATATTAAGATGTTTTAATCTTGGATTCTTTCTTGCAACAACTGTAATACCATATTCTGTAACTGCTTTCGCACCAACGATTTCTAATGTTGTTACACCTATTGTTGAACCAGGTTTTGTATGCCAGAAATCCCAAAAGAAATCTTCAACTGCAGGTTTATCACAATCCAAGTAACATATCTGCTCTGGTTGCTCTGATAATTGTTTCATATTCTTATCAGTTGTTACCATAGTCCAACGATTCAAACGAATCTCTTCACCACAGAGAAACTCTTCAGGCACATCATCTAGCTGTACTGAAGTATTGCTGGACTTGGAAATAGCCCGAAGGACTTCCAAAGCCTTTGCCTGGGCAG
>JACKZZ010009757.1_pt1 | contig 26528 bp, 25 predicted proteins | sample 8027871 | NCBI WGS metagenome assembly JACKZZ01 (sample SAMN15724774, study PRJNA655200) | protist metagenome | isolation source: fluorescence activated cell sorting (FACS) single amplified genomes of... | place: USA: West Boothbay Harbor, Gulf of Maine | collected 2000-07-19 | reverse complement strand
GGCCTCAGTATCTGGTATGCCATTTCAATTTTATCAAATCAAAAAATAAACTTAAGCCAGATATGATTGATGATTTTCAGTCTTTAAATTCTTACTGTTCTTCCGTAAAATAAATGTTGCTGTGTTGAATTCTAATACATTTCAACAGCAAATATGAAGGTGATGTTTCAGCAGCAATTGATTCATTCGCAGTGGCCATGGGCACTCACAGCTGTCGTGGGTGGAGTTCTTTTTCTCGCATGGTTTGTGGTCTATATCACCAGGGCGATCCTCTACCCGAAAAGATTCGCAAAAGATTTTGATGACAAGAACACACGCTATTTTGTATCTGCAATTCCCATTGCCTTTCTTCTATTTGGTTTCTTATCTCAACGCGAGTCGCATGACGACGGACTAGCCAGAGCGCTGTTCTGGTTAGGCTCTACCCTAAACTTTGCACTAACCCTATGGTTATTCTCCACCTGTCTGTCACACCCGATCGCCTCGGGATCTGTATCGCCCGCCATGGTGGTCCCACTCCTAGGAAACATGCTGGCAGGGTTTACCTTGAGTGAATGGTACAATCTTTGTTATAGTACCCGATAACAAAATATCACACTGCAAATTGATTTCGACACACACGCTTATTATTATTTTTTAGAAACATAAGCCAACTCTAAATATTGGTGGGCTACCTTGGTGTGTTGTGTTGTGTTGTGTTGTGTGTCGTGTTGTGTTGTGTTGTTTCTTCGTTTAATTCAGGTATGGGTGGGTCGGTATTACTGATCTTTCTCTTTTCCTCTGGACTCCATCGTTTATCCTTTGGGTTTTTCTTGCTTCTGGGATCCTTTTGCAGACCATAACTTCACCTGCAATGATGCCTGGAATGAGAGTTACCATTATGACATATGTTGCAGCTCCTGCTCTCAGTGCCTCGGCTTACGTGTCCGTCACAAAATCCACCGACATAATTTTCTTCGGTCTGTTATTCTTTGCGGTTACTGCAGAGTTGCTGGTTGTAACCCTGTTCCTCGTCAATAACTACTTTAGAGCTCAGTTCACACCACACTACTGGTTTGGTGTGTTTTGTCTATCAGCTCTTACATTTCCTCTCATCACCTATGAGAGAACCAGATCAGGCGATTTTGTATACGTATGGGTTATTATGCAATTATCGGTCGTGACAGGAATGGCATTAATATACTCTGCACACACAATTGCTTTGGTAGTTAATGGTAAGTGGTTCAGATCGTGGCCAAAACCAGAATCACCGGGAGCCCTGTCGTTTTTTCAGCGTCTTTCTCATGACGCCTTCCGAGCTGCTGGAAAAAGACTGCTCGAAATGAACCCAAAACTTCTAGATGAGGTGTCAAGCAGTAGCAATGGTCCAGAAAAGGCATCCCCCAGACCCGAGTATTTGGAGTTACTGGATGGGTATCTGCATGCGCTGGAGGTCCACTCGAATTATGAGGATACCGTTATCTTCCCACAGGTCGATGTCTACGTTCCTGCCAAAAGAAAAAAAATTGCCGAGGTCAGAGGGAGCTTGCTCCCCTGCTTTGCTGTAGTTAGCTCTTTTTTTTGCACCCTGAGATGTCCATGCATTCAAAATCTGATACATATGTATGCCATGTAAACTAGGCTGAACATGTGAAGATCCATGCAATTCTTCACAGAATTACCACTCTCAGGGCGAAACTTCGTGTAGGCAACGCTGGGGCATCCAAGACAAACGAAGCAAAACAAGTGAATAAAGCTGCTGATGCTGATATCGAAATGCGTGAAATGAACGCTATCAAGAATAAAAACAAAGAAAGCTCTACCGAAGAAAGTGCAGAAGACAAAAATAGCACCACTGGTACCGTACTGGATAAGCTACAAGCTGCACTTGGGGAACTGGTCCCTGCGAATAACGAGCATATGCAGCATGAGGAAGACCACCTTGGTGGCATGATTCGCAAGTACATTCCTGCTAAAGCTGCACGTTCAATTGCAAGACAAGCCTTCAGAAAGGGGACTTCAGATCAGTGGCGTTTAGTTTTACCATTCTTAATTGCAAATCAGGACTTTCACAGCCGTCGGGTTTCGATGCTATTGTCACTTCGAGCCGCCTACCCTGAACGAATGCAGCTGGTGGGTGCGTGGCTATATATGGGACTACCAGAGATCATGTTCCAAAGACTGAGAGTGGACATTCCCGAACTTGCACCAAGAAATACTCAAGGCTATTCAAGACTCTGGTAGCAGTGCAACGTGTATATAAAGCGCATTGTTAGGCTGTTATCGGTGTGTGCGGCCGTTTGCGCTCATATGATGTGGCACAGGAACCAATAACTTCGTCTCGAGGGTGCCATAGATCACTGCATGCAGGCGAGCTTTCAGAACGACTGGGAAACATGCTGGCATGATTTGCGCTTGAGTGTTGGGAATGGCACAATGTTAGCTAGAAACTGCGCCGGTAGACATAGGAACACTGCACGTGGCAATAAGAACTCAGCGCTGCTCATGTTATAATAAATGCATACTCTTACAAGTAGCTTATAATGCAATGGAAAAATAGACTGAAAGTAGATACGTAGATGCTGATAAGATGTCTAAGCTATAAAGTGATGCTTTCAGTATAACTTTTTAGATGCATGTTTGAATGACTTTTTATTATGCATGATACTGAATTGACACTATGCTAATATGCAATGCTGCATGCCTGAGTGTTCACTAAACACTATCCTAGAAAAATTTCAACCACTAGTTCCTATGCAACTTCTAGTAGAGTCTTATCGTCGTGAAACAACAATAAGTAGACTCTTCAAGTTTAAAGTATGAATTCAAAATCAAATGATGATGCCCTGCGTCACATCGCTTATTATATACCCTATATGTACCACTATATAGCATCTATGCATGAATTTTACTTTACGTATACGCAATTAAGTTTGCTTCTGTTTTTTTTTTAAAGTAAACAATCTTTTACATCAGTCTAACCTCAGTTTAAGCGATAGGACGGAGGACAAAAGCTCGCTGATAGCTATGCTGATAGGGAGATCTAATCGGCCGATCAGCAAGGTGGCATCTCGGCTGATTGAGAAACATAGCAATATTAAGAAAACATTTGTTGCACGGTTATAGTGTGAATATACGTAGTCGATGTAATGTACAGATTGACACAATAGTATGAATCTGAGGCCTAGTTGCGCAAAATAAAACAAGTAGATATGCTGAATACTGTAGGTTTTAATTTGTTAGAATGTTTTTATTTGACGGTAATTCTGTGTAAGTAGTAAGTGTGTTTAAATTTTTAACGACCCTGTCAAGGCTTTTTATCAAAGTGTGTAACCTCCATCAGGTTCTTCGACCAATGCCGATAAAATCGAAATAGAATAAAAAATGAAGTATTCGCTCAAAGAAATCCTTGGTCTGCGTCATCAAAACAGACATGTCTCAGGGCTATCTAAAATGCCCAATCTCGCTCACTTCCAGGCTGTACATGCAGACAAGGTATGAGAAATGTGTTGTAACATCATGTGTTGCTAGAATTCTATATCAGAAAAATACGAGAAATAAATAAGTCACGCCCTGTTATAATAACGGTATGCTTTCAGGGCCCAAAGGTTAATGGTTTTTGGTGTTTGTCTGATCGGAATGGTACATTGGACAATTGCACAAAAGCGGGAAACGATGATACGTCAGCGATATATACAAAATTCAAAGCAGTTGGTCTTTAATATTGCACAACTTCAGGACCAGTTTACAATTGGAGATCAAGTTATCACCTCAAAAGATCTAGCTGGACATGAGTTCGGACAACCGAGTCTATCTTTTTCGCAAAACGGTTTAGATCCAAGAAATACCCTTACAGCGTCTCGGTGTATATATACAAAACACAATACCAAGTCGTATACGAAGTATAACCAGAGTTTCCCAGCCCCGATATGTCAAAGCTGGTCAATGGAAGGAAATCGCAACGCACGGTATGGTGACCCCTACGTACCTGCAAACGGCCCAAATGCGCTGTCAATGTTTGCTTCCTTGAACTCCATTTTATTGGACAGTAACCACAATGGGGTGCCAGCATGTAAGTCAAAGTTGGCTCAAGTAAAGTTACGTAATTGGCAACAAAAAGACCGGGATCCTCTTTCAGTGACACTTTATCCTGCAATGTGGGCAGATGAGATGGAACTCTTCATGAAAACTCTAGCCAACATCAAGCCAAATACGTATTTAGAATGGGGTTCAGGTGGAAGTTCGCGATGGCTGGTATCTTTGGTGCGCCATAAAGTTTTTTCTGTTGATAACCATGTGCCATGGTGTCGTAGAGTACGGAAAGACCCATTTGTCGCTTGTTTGATAAATGAAGGTGTATTTGAAACAAAATGCATCCTTCCTGAGGGAGTTCTTATGGAGGATTTTCATGCTGATGAGAGGCTAACATACTCTGGAAGTAACATACCAGCTTCTGAAGAAGGAGAGGCGTTAGCTAACAGCTACGTTAATGTTATCGATTTAATTGGAGAACACAGATTTGATGTGATCCTTGTCGATGGTCGACTTCGACTTGCATGCGCTTTAAAAGCCTTGAATTTTGTCGACGAGGATTCAATTGTCATGATACATGATTTCTGGAGCCGGTTACATCATTATGGTCCGGTGTTAAGATATTACGACGTGCTTGGACAAAGTCGTACTGCAGTTGTGCTGCGAAAAAAAACGAAGGATTTGCCTCCAGACTGGACGACAGTTTACCAAACATACACAAACGTAGCTCATGTGCAATGAAATTTATTTAATTTACATGCAAGTCAACTAGTGCCGCGTTGACATTTTTTTGCAAGCGCGCATTACGAGCATATTTTATATTAACAGCTTAGATCTCTCATAGCATCTACGTATCTACTTTCAATCTGTACTTTCTCGTAAAGCTCGAAAATTTTAGTATGGTTCGAAAAGGATACCTCCAAGTCCCCTAAGCACTACAAAAGGCTGTGTTGAAATCGCAGAGTTTCCATCGCAAGCACAGACTCATGTCTATGCTAGATCCAAGTTTTGAGATATCGGTTCCATAAACATTTCGGGGTATGTCACAATTCACAAGTCCTCAAAATATCACTTTACTTGACCTCCCATCTTGGAGAACGATGATTGATGGTAAAGATTCTGCACACCGAAGACGAAAAGTGCGTTTGGAGTTGTAGACGTGAATTGGCGAGTCACGCGAAAAAAACTTGTCAAAAGTCTCAAAGGCAAAGGTGTGGAGGCGGCGTCATGGCCTCGGCTTAGGTTGAGTTCGAATGCTTGCCGAAAAAGATGCATGTGGTATTCTTCTGGGAGTATAAGACAGGATACACCCCCTCTGTCATGTTTTTCATCGTGGATTCGTGCAGATGCACACCATTCTTTTTGAAACTGATTTTCTGCTGTTCCATGTCGGCGGTGCACTCTAAAACATCACCGATGGCCAGTAGTGCATCCGGACCGAGACTAACTACCTTGTTATCAGGTTCAAAGTAACATGGAGAGCCATGAGTACGAGTGGTCGTGCTCACGTGGTGGCGACAAGCAATCTGATAAGGAAACTTTGTTTTGAACTTGCTATCAGCCTCAAGCTTCGAAACACAACCCAAATAGACTAAACCTTCACCGTTTTCAGCAACGCCAGTCAGCATAGCTGCAAACGTAAACACGTCCGATGTAATGATGGGGTTGAACCACAGAGTGGTTAGCTCGTTTCCAATATTTCGAATTGAAATACCCTCGTTGACCTCTTTGATGTCCCACATATCCTCACGAAACACAGCCGGACTCATGTCCACGCTCAAAAGGAACCTTTCTAGCTCCTGCAACCGCTCTGTTGCGTCTACGAGCCCAACATTATTGCAAACATGCCCGGCCTCTTCATCAAATATCTGAATCACGTATGTTCGTCTTTGGAGGCAATATTTGATCGACATCTTCAGTCTCTCGTTGGTGTCGAGTTTCTTGATGTTTTTGATGTGCTCTGCAGCTATGGTCATTTGGCGCATGTGCTCTTTGTTCATGCTGTCAGTATCACTCCCTGCCTCAACGGCCTCGAGCATCGCATCGCTTAACCGTTTCATCTCTTTCCGCGTTGCTTCCAGATCTTGCTTTTGATTCTCGAGTTCGCGGTTGAATTCGCCGATGACATCCTTTAACGCATCCGTCTCTGAAATATAGTGGGAAAAACGCACTCTTAGCATAGACTATAACTCAATAATATAATCATCGCTACAATTTATACCTGTCGTCGTTGCCACGTCGATAAACTTTACACTCCCATCTACCATGCTTTCGTTCACATGGTTGCCTCGTTTAAGAAACTCCTGGTTTTAATTTTTTTTATATCAATGCTTCGCTGAACAAATTCTGAAAAGGTGTGACGAGCAGCCCTTCCAGAATTCTTTTCATGCTTCCCAGAATTGCCACCTGAACTGCTGCTTGAGCTACTACTGGATGCATTTGCAAACTTGCTGCTGTGTGTCTTTGTGTTTTCGGCTCATGTTGCCACCATCTTGTTTTGATGTTGCTTTGCACGCCACACAGTTGTTGCCGACTTTTTATTTTCAGACGGGAAAGGTAAGAATAAAAGGCGTGGGAAGCAGCTCGCGAGAAATTGATATTCAAAAATTCGGCTCAGCGGAACTAAGGAGATAGAAAGACAGATATTTCTGACGCAAAACCCAAAACGGAGCCAACAAAACACACCACATCATGTAAGCCTACTCGCCATGGAAACTGTTTTCTGATTTTTTTGACCAGTACAAGGATTTGTTTTCATGATGCGAAGGTGCTTATTAAAAAAAAAATGAATTCTGATATATATTCTTGCGTACAAACAGGCGTGAAATCGTTCATTGTCAAGCTGGTGGGTATTTCTGCGCATCGATAGCTAGATTTAAATTTATCTTGACCGGCGTTTTGCGTGAATCTTGGTGGCATTGTTTTGTTTTATCGTCCATGTCGTTTCTATCACCATTTTATTTTCCGATGGATATTTTTGCTGGTGACAGCCGATCTCGTTTAACGTTAACCTGTTTTTGCAGGCCAATGCGGCAACCAGGTCGGATCCAAGTTCTGGGAAGTTATCTGTGCTGAGCACGGAATCGGACCAAAAGGTGAATATGATGGTGACACTGATCTCCAGCTAGAGCGCATCAATGTATACTTCAACGAAGCCAGTGGCGGCCGTTATGTCCCACGAGCCATACTGGTCGATCTCGAACCAGGAACCATGGACTCTGTTCGTGCTGGACCCTACGGAGGGGTCTTTCGCCCGGACAACTTTGTTTTCGGTCAGTCTGGTGCTGGTAACAACTGGGCTAAGGGACACTACACTGAAGGTGCCGAACTGATTGACTCGGTCCTTGATGTTGTCCGCAAAGAGGCTGAAGGCTGTGATTGCCTTCAGGGGTTCCAACTTACTCACTCCCTCGGAGGCGGTACTGGTTCCGGTATGGGAACTCTTCTTGTCTCTAAGATTCGTGAAGAGTACCCCGATCGAATCATGTGTACCTACTCTGTCTTTCCTTCGCCAAAGGTGTCAGACACAGTCGTTGAACCCTACAACGCCGTTCTGTCCTTCCACCAGCTTGTTGAGAACGCCGATGAATGCTTTGGTCTGGACAATGAAGCCCTGTACGACATCTGCTTCCGCACCCTGAAGCTTGCCACTCCCACCTACGGTGATCTTAACCACCTGGTATCCGCCGCCATGTCCGGTGTCACCTGCTGTCTGCGCTTCCCCGGCCAGCTGAACGCTGATCTCCGTAAACTGGCAGTCAACTTGATTCCCTTTCCTCGTCTGCACTTCTTCATCACCGGGTTTGCACCACTTACCAGCCGTGGCTCCCAGCAGTACCGCAATTTAACTGTCGCTGAGCTGACCCAGCAAATGTTCGACGCCAAAAACATGATGTGCGCCTCTGATCCTCGCCATGGTAAGTACTTGACAGCTGCTGCAATGTTCCGCGGAAAGATGTCCACAAAAGACGTCGATGAACAAATGCTTAACGTCCAAAATAAGAACACTGCATACTTTGTTGAGTGGATCCCCAACAACATCAAGTCGGCCGTGTGTGATATTGCCCCTGCTGGACTCAAGATGTCGACCACCTTTATCGGTAACTCAACATGTATTCAAGAGATGTTCAAACGTGTTGCCGAACAGTTTTCTCTCATGTTCCGTCGTAAGGCTTTCCTTCACTGGTACACTGGAGAAGGTATGGACGAGATGGAGTTTACTGAGGCTGAGTCCAACATGACTGATCTCGTATCAGAGTACCAGCAGTACCAAGAGGCTACTATCAACGACAACGAAGGTGAAGAAGAAGGCGGCGAGGGAGAGGAGGAGGAGGAGGATGAGAAGGAATAAGTCTGATATTACCGAGATTGAGATTAACGCGAAAAATTATATCAGTACGTACACTTCCGGCGGTGTAATACTCTTTCGGCTAAGCACGGTTTTCTACTCTACAAAAGTGTATCGCCTGGTTTACGTGCGTTTATATTACCAGCCCTGCAAAGTGTGCATTTCTACCGCATCTTACTGAAACGCCTTTTTTAATACATAAGTATACATTTATTTACAAATACTGTTTCTGCTTGCGCATGAGAAGGTATGTTATGCATGCATACTGGCTACATTATAGCCTGACTAGATCTGTATGCTATTGGGTACCACTTTTTGAGTAATGGAGTATTTTCCCCAAAATACGTACGTATATATTCGTGTGTGCACGTGCGCGCAACTATAAGGATGTAATTACTTACCATTTAGCTGTATATTCTCGATATTTGCTTTTGCGCTGTATCTTTTTAGTTAAACATCTCTTACACCTACGTACGCATATATTTACGCACCTACACGCCAATACTTTCTTGCTGCTGTTTCTCTATTTTGGTGATATAAAATCTTTAATCTCACTGCATGGAAAACTGATATTTAGTTCTGATGTTCGGGGATGTTGTACCTCTGATATGCAGTCGCCCAGTCTTCAGGTAATTCATCATCTTTCTTTTTTCGCAGAACTGCAGCAGTGCGACTTTGTCCGATGACATCATAATATAGCGTGACGTTCCCGTAAGTATCCAATCGGCTCCAGAAATCATGTATCATGACAACTGAGTTTTTATCAACAAAATTTAACGCTTTGAGGGCACAGGCAAGACGAAGTCTGCCGTCAATAAGAACAGCATCAAACCGTTTTTGTCCGAGGCTGTCAATGGCATCAACGTATTCCTGGGCCATTCGACGACCTTCAGTGTTATTTGCAATCTTGCTTCCTGCGTATGCGAGTCGTTCTCCAAGTTTTTCTTCGAAATTCGACATTGTTATTCCCTCTGGTAAAATGCACTTTGTCTCGAAAACTTCTTTTTCAATTAAGCATTTAACAAATTTGTCCTGTCGCACAAGTTGACACCAAGGAGCATAATTGTCTACGGAATATACCTTCTGCCGTGCTAAGGAAGCCAGCCAACGCGAACTCCCTCCTGCACCCCACTCAAGGTAGATTTTTGGTTGAAAATTGGCAAGAGTTTTCATGAATAGCTCTTGTTCATCTGCCCACATAGCAGGAAACAGCCGGGTGTCGTGCTGTCGAAAGCTGCGTAGCTTACGATCCTGCAAAAATGGCCGGCAGCTCTTTACACCGGCATGCTTTTGGAGTAGATTATCGAGGGTGCTGTACAATGCAACTGCTTTTGGATTTGTCACTGGATAGTACCAGTCACCAGGACTCTGAGGAGATTCTGGTTCACCTTCTTTTGCCCACGCCAGGCACTCTGGTGCAGGAAACAGATGTTTGTAACGTTTTGGAAACCCAAGTTTCTTCGTGTATATACAGAGTTCTGCCACCCGATTACTTGGTTCGCTGTCAAGAAGTTTCTGTTCAAGAGTATGAAAACGATAAACATAAGTTATCAGCACTGCTAGTTCAAGCAAACGGCTAAGGAGTTGTATCAGCCTTCAATTTTTATTTTTTTGAAATATTTTATGCACCTTGTGAGTTTCTTTGTCGAGGGTAATGGGAATACTGGTGAAACTGGCCTGTGGCTGTGGTATTTTGTCAAAGACTTCTGACCCTTCTAACTGGACTGTTTTTTCCAGAACACCATTTTTTGCACGATCTGATTCAACGTTTGGCAGCGACAATTCAGTTTTTGCAGATGACAGTTCATCGGCCGTTTCTCTTTGGAGGACTTCCAACTCTGAGAAGTTGCTGTGAAGCTCACTCTGGGTCTGCAGCAGTGCTTTTATCCTCTCCGATGCATTCTTGTGTTTTCCTTCAAGGACCGCTATCGCACGCATCTTTGACCCAAGCTCAGCATTGATTTCCTCAAAACGGTTTTGCAACACATTCAGTTTGTCCTCGAGCGATATTTTACCGGCCATTGTTAAGTTGAGATCTTCCCAATTTTTTTCACGAAGCGAAATCGCTGCCACCTCACGGTCTTTCAGGTCGGCAACTTCATCCTCAAGATCCAACGTTCTTTTCGTGAGAAACTCTATTTTCTTTGTGGTAGCTTGGAAAACATCTTGATTTTCTGTTGCCTGCAGCTCGTCGGTTGAAGTCTGGAGTTCAGTGGTATCGTTCAGATGAAAAGGTCGCACCATTTTCTTTGCATTGCTGCTTCGAAGAATAGCAATCTCATCCTCAGCCTCGCTGAGCTCATCGATCAACCGCATGTTAATTTCTTTCATTGATTTGAGGCTTAGTTTTTCTGAGCTTTCGGAGGATTGCAACTGGCCGTTGCCGGTTTTTTTTTCCATCGACTCCATTTTCACTCTCAGAGCGTCAGCATTGGCTAAAGATCGAGAGAGTGCGCGCTTGATGGCTTCGTTGGACTGCTCAATAGAAGAAACAGAACTTGCATTTCCACCCCAGACCCACAACAAGAGTACGGTGATGATGGCAGCACTGACCGCCCAACGAGTCCTTTCGATGTGAAAATAACATGCTTGGAATAAATCGAAATAGAAGAATTTTCGGGGAACATGCAAAATAAAACTTACCGTGAGCTACCCCATTTAATGTCAGTGATTCTTTTATTCATGTGAGCGGGTTTCCTGTTTGTTAAGCTGGATCTCAACATTGCTTGGGCTGGAAACGAGGGGCTCTCGGAGTGATTTGAGTCAAAGATGGAGATGTTGCAGGACACGTGGCCGCCTGGGCCCGACTGCCTGGGCCTGAGAATTTAGAACTAAATTTACTCCCGTTTTCCCGTTTTTTTCCCGCCAAAAGAAGGGCAAAAAAAATAGTATAAAGGTGGCTGGCTTGAGGTGAGGGGGCAAACAGGGTGGCGCCATCGGGGAAGGAAGAAAGTGGGAGGTCTATTACCTTTTTGGTAGCGCTTTGGTATCCTTTCTTTTGTCGGTACCTTCCAATTTACCACCAGCATGGCGGAGGGAAAGGAGGTACACAATAACTGGCACTCTTTCAACCAGGTCAGTGGAGGAAACCAATCTAAGACGGGAGGAAACACTTCTGAGACGCGAAACTCTGGAAGATACGGTTTGTGGAGAAACTTCACCCCCATCAGGAGGGTTCCCCCAAATACCGATTCCAGCGGCAATCTGCCTGGCAGGCAGTTCCTTTCCGCACGTGCAAAATTAACACCTAGCACATCGTGTAGCGAGGGCAATGGCCGATGGGGAGTGGGCAACCAGCCTGCTCTTAATGAAACTGGACGCTTAACCAAACTAGAAAAATGGCGGTCTGCCATACGCAGTCTTGCGAAGTTATGCGGGTCCAATCCACACGGAAACCCGGCGACGCGTAATAGTCGCATCGCTCCAAGGACGGAAATTATTCTGGAGGGCATTCAATCTGCACTTTCTTTTGCTCTCTGTCGGCGCATAAAACTCCGCGTTCTTGATAGTGAAATCTTGCAGACCCTTACCAACGGCGCCAGCGAGTTCGACAGTGTCACCAGCACAACAGGATTTTTCACAAAGGCCAACAGTTCCCAGCTTGAAACATTTGCTTTGATACAAACCGAAAGTGGGAGGGTGTATGCACGCGTAGTTTCGTATGCTAATGTTGGTAACCACGAATTGTCTGTTGACCTTAATTCGGGCATAGAGCTTGCGAGTGCGAATGAAAACAGAAGGTGGCTTCACGTTGCATGTGCACAGGCGGCATCCGCAATTGAAGCGGTATTATTCCGTTGGAAATGCCACCAAGTAATCGCCGAACAGGATTTAGAGCGAGAACGCCTCCTTCGAAGCATTCCCGCGTCAAACGGGAAGATCAGTCAAAACGGTATACCGTCTCTGCCTACACAAAGAGCACACGTCAATGGGTCAAAGACAGACATACCGAAGCAAAATGAGTGTGATTTGAGGTCAAACGTTTTTGGTGAGGCGCTTTTAAGAACGATGGAACGTGAAGCGAAGGGTGGGGCAGATGCAGAGGCCCGCCTACTTGTGCCTGGCGAGGTATGCTTTCAAATTTTAGGGCGCATCCAGCGAGCTCTGCATATTCGAACCCTAAATAGATGTGTTGCATGTGCTCGTTCTCTTTTGTGTGTATTAATCCTTGTTTTTGTTTTGGGGGGTGCAAGGCTCTGAGAGCTCTCGCAGCAGCGAAGCAACGTGTTTCGTTGTTACAAACGCGAATAAACGAAACTCAGGGGAGAAAACATGACAAAAACAGTGGACATACCAGTAGAAACCCCTACGTTAACAGTTTAGATCATAAAAAAACCACATTAGGATCAGTAGCTTCAGTCGGATATGCTGGTAAGTCGATGCATTGAGACAGTGTTGATGCCCTTCCAGAACCATGAACTGACAATACTGTTTTTCTTCTGTGTCATTGGTTCCTGTCTTTTGTTTTAGAAAATTTATTTGCTGCAGCTTGTTCTAGTGTCATACGTCTCTTTCAAATCCCGGCAGTACCTGGCACACTTTTCCCGTCCACCTGCAATATCCTCTTAGAACTAACAGGTGCATCCAGCATCTCCATTTATGTAGCAAGACGACAGAACGAAGATAACAACCAAAACGGGGTTCTGAAAAGCAAGTACGCTGAAAACAACTTTGTGCTCGCATGCCATGAAGCCTCTGTCGAGGGCAGTCCTCCACCTGCCCGAGTCCCATGGGGAGTAGGCTGCGTCGGCAGAGCAGGTACTTCAACCCAAGGGCTAATTGATGACGGGAATGGGGTAATATGTGCAAGCGCGGATGCTGGTGGCGTGGGTCGGATAGTTGTTGAATGCAAGCTCTCTCTTCAAGTGGGCAGAGGACGACAGAATATGGGAGTAATTGGAAGTAAAAATAAAATCTCGCAGACTACTGCTGCATCGTTGAGCGCTCGTGCAGAGTCGAAATCTATCCACTTACTTCGAGTCTGTATTGTAGTAATGATGTCAGAAATGTTGGGGTATATGGCAAATCACGGCCACAGTGCAAAACTAGCTCGAGAGCGAATCCAAGCCCTGAGTCTTGGCAGTACATCCGCTGCAATTGCAACTGGTGGGACTAGCGAGCGGTTGGCGGACGTGTGTATACAGATCTCAAACACAGAAAGTTCCTTGCCAAAATTAGCCCGTGTTTTGTCATCTGTAGTCCCACCAGTAATGAGAGCATCAGCGGCGTATTTATTTCTGAACGCAGACGTTTTTTCGTTCCCTCTTAATCTGCATCAGAAACCAGATCAACTTGGGCAGTGTACAAGTTTGCAGGGCTCTGAAAGAGCAGGCACAGCAGCAAATTTCGGTTCGCTTAGAAATGCCAATTCTGCCGGTTCTCAAAGAGGTTCTCAAAACACTGCGCTTGAAGAAGCTGAAAAGGTTGGTTATGTTCTGATTCTTGGTGAAGAAAAAGTCCACCACTTGAGTGATAACTTGAGTAAAACAAAATCTGATGGGAAAATAAAACCTGTTACTACTTCGGCAGGTCCTACAATGGTATATCATCTCTACCCTCATGCGAGAATATCGACCAGTTCCAGTGCAGGTGGTCGTGTTTCAGTCTCCAGTGCTGGAGTATTAGGCACAGCCGTCAGGACACGTGAGCTGGTGCAAGTTTCAGGTTGGGACTTGCTCAATACCCGGGAAGTGCGAGCAGAAAAACAAAGGCTACTGAATAAGAAATTCCGGCCAGGTGTCACGTCAGCGAGGGGCTCAGATAATGATTCGAGTACGACGAAGCCCATCTTTCCAAGGAGCTATATTGAAAGGAAAAAACACAGTTTTAAGTATGGGGCTGCTGATGAAGAATCAACAGGTTTACATGACTCAAATGTGAGTGAGAAAACGGCTGTAGAAACAGGGATCTCCCTCGTTTCTAGGGATATTGACTTGGAAGGAATTCAATGGTATTTAATTTAACATATTTAATCTTGGTGTGAAAACAAAATCCAAATTTTACCGTACAATAAACAACCAAATTTATCACGTCTCATCAAAGGTACCGTCGACTGGACATCGGTTCTTGTGCTGTCCTTTCTGTGCCGGTATTAACGCCCGACAAGCTAAAAATTCTGGGGGTTTTGGAAATCTGGCGCGATATTGGAGCTCGTCCAGCAGTTCGAAGGGAAGTGCTGCATCCGCAATGTTGTGACGCCACAAATGTAACTGCATTTCCTGACAGATTCACCCAGATTGAAGAAAACCGAGCAAGAACGATTGCGAGCGCTATTGTGCCAGCGCTTTGTTTGATCGCTGCAGAGCACCAATCGAAATGTAAAAGGGTCTCTTTTCGGTCGGCTATTGATGAGGTAAAGGAAGCTACAGGTAGGAAAAAAAAATGGTTCTTACGTTGATTTTCTCGATAATTTAAATCTTGTTTATGAACTTGGGCTTCTATGTATTCTTCGTGTAGCGTGAGCTAGCTTGACTTTTATTTCAATTGGTTTCGACAGCTCGAGCATCGAAAATGGAAGATTATAGCCGTTCTCTTGCGGAGCGAAACGTGCAGGTGTCAATTTTTCCGGAAAGCACGCGCGTTAATTTTGGCATCCCAGCAAATATATCGTGTTAAGTAACGAATATGTTTTTGTTAGATGGCAATGGCTGCGGACGCTCTCCGCGAAGCTACGGCTAAAGCTCACTCCAAGCTCGAAATTGCTGTTCGAGAAAATGCTGTGCTCAAATCAACTTTAGTTTCACTAAAAAAACAAATGAAACATGGGGTAGATACAAACACTGCATATGCCACAGGGATCATAAAGACCAGCCCTCGGCAGGAACATGCTGGGTTCGTCGGAAGCAGCCCTATAAGGCAAAGATTCACAAAGGGGGATGATACCTATCGCAAATATGTAAATAATAATAAACTCTATAATAATAATAATAATAAACCTCTACATACACTTGATTTTGGCGATGAAAGACTAAAAACGGTAGTTGACCAAGGATTTGACAACGACAATAGTTCCCAGCATGACGATTCTACTCTTGGAGAGCAACTGACGATACCTGCAAGTGAAGCTCGAACACGGTAACGAGTTTACGGAATAACACAGCCTTATGAATCACTGTTTTTTTCTCCTGAGCTGTGCGAGGTTGATTCATTCTAAATTGGTGTCATATATTGCGATATTTCAGGTACACTGTGGATGCAACTGCATCCCAGGTGTCTGAATTTAGCGGCGACTTCTGTTCCAGTTCATATTTCCAAACCAACCGTGGATATAATCCATTCAAAGGCGATAAAAACATAAAGGAGGCCAGTGTGCCATTAAGTAAATTCAGGTCAGAATCCATCGGAAAGGGAAAATCATTACCCGATTATTCAGCTTATAGAAGCAAAACTCCAGGTACTGAATCACAAGTTATGTCAACGAGCATTTTCACCTCGATTAGTCGTGAGCACACAAGGGCGCAGTTAGCTCAGTTAGAACAACTAAAACAGCAGCAAATGAGTCTACATCGAAGATTAGACGGGCTTCAAAGCAATGATGAAGGTCCTGGGGTAAGACCGCAGGTGCAGGTCTCCCACCTAAATAGTGGGAATCAGGGTGTGCAAAGCGCTAGTGCTATATAATGGCCTGGGATTTTTAGCTGCAAGCGCACGCAAACAGCTGTGGCGCTCTCAATAAGTCTCTTTTCTTTTTTTTGGTTTGCTCTTTTTATTATTAGAACGCGCATGCATTAAGTTGAGCAGTGCCATGTCGACAACTGGTTCTCAAAGTGGAAATATTCTAATGAAGAAAAATGTCACTGTAAATGAGGTTGCAAGGAACATGAGGGTAAACCACGTCCGGCATGTTTCAGACGATTTTTTTGAGTACTCGTCCAGCCGATTCTTCTCGGTTTTTGTCCTGTCAAGGTTGTCTTCCATCTATCATATTAAATAGTGGGGTGGTGTTAGAATCAATTGTGTGCTCGTTATATCGGGGATTATTGAACGATAAGATTTTAATTCATCCTTACATTTTTCTGCGCTGCATCGATAGTCTTCTCGTCGCGTCTAAAAAAACTGCTAATTTTCAATTGCAATGTCTTGAGTCGCTCAGTGAGTTGAAGAATCTCTTCTTGAAGCTCTTTATGGTGTTCTTTCTCCTCCTCGATCCGGCTCACCGCCGATCCCGTCCCCCCTCTTCCTCTTCGCCGGGTCCATTTTTGCTGGACCCTCCTGGCTACAAACTCACGTTGTTTTGAACTTGAAGTCGGTTCTCGTGTATGCGATAAAAATGGACTCCCTCTGTCATTTTCCCCTCCAGCCATGTTGCCAGCATTTGAACTTAACAGTCTCAAATTGGGCGTTGGATTTGACTGTTTTAGCCACTGCTCGGATGGTTGCCCGGAGAATCGCGGAGGTACGTGCGGGGGAAACGACAAAGACGGTTCTGTAATGACATTTCTCAAACTTCTGACGCGTGCCGCTAAATTATCGAGCTGTGAAGCCATCGGTAGTGTTCCCGTGCTGGCTCGATGCCGTTTAAACATTTCTACTTTGGAAGAAAGTGCCTCCAAATACTTAACCAGTTTGTTCTTTTCTTCAGGTTTGGCCAGAATGTTTCCGTCAAGGGCGTGGAACTCGCACCTTTTGAGTAGCCGAAGGAAGTTTATATTTTCTCTGGACACGGTGGATGAGGAAGAAGAACAGGAGGAAGGCCGACCAAGTTGAGACGGGCTCTGCTCTGGTATTGGGCGTTTATTCGGGTATGGCATCACCGGGAGAGCACACTACAAATGGGGGTGAAAATTAATATGGAAAGTGGAGATGCCTTGTACGATAGTTCCCCAGCGTGTGATTTTGTGTGACGTGATGGAGCTATCGATTGTCGCAGCGCGGGAAGAAAACCGGATTTTGGCTTGGCGCTCTCTTTCCAATTATACGCGATTGCAGCTGGCAAGCTCAAGCTGAAAAGAGATGAGTTGAGTTGTTGAGGGGTGGGAGTGCCGATACCCACCGGACACCGGTTCTACACTACACCACCCCAGAAGCTTCAGCTCCAAGGAGCTGGTTTCACACAGTCAGCTTCACATCTTTGGGAAAATTAGCCATGGGGCTTTCAAAGTTCAGCATCATAGTTGTGCCTCTGATTGCAATTTTGGGTTACCTGGCTCAGCGTTTTGATACCTATGTCGCCGCTGGCTACACAAAAATAGTGGTAGTGCATGTTTGACAACAATTCGCTTCTCTCCATCACCAATTTGGCACCATTTATAGACAATATCCGCTGTTTGCAGACAAAGGATCGAATGTGGTCAGCAGGACTTCAGTGGAAGGAATTAGAGGTCCAGGGAGAACCGTTCTGGTATATGGAGAGAGTGCCTGAAATCCCGTCAGCATCGAGCGGTAGTATTCCCCGGCCCGACCAGCTATTGTGGCCAACTCGAATGCACCATAAATTCAGTTGCAATTTTTTTTAATTTATCAGGTATCCCGTTGGTAATCGTTCCAGGCTTTGGCATGACTGCGGAGCAAGCACTCGACATAGTCAATAAATGGACCATCCCAAAAGACAAGACAGTTTATATTTTTGAAATGCCCGGAGTTGGACATAACAATCGAGCGCATAACTCGCGTTTTCGTGGAACAAACCTCGCGGAAGGATCACAGTGGCTAAGCAATGCGGTTGGTGCCTTGAAGCTCACACGGTTTGATATCTATGGGTATGGCTATGGCGCCGGCATCACATTGCACTACTTTTCTATGAACGATAAGGCAACGGCAATCAGAAGAGCTGTTTTTATTAACCCAGTAGTTTTTGAGACGATAAGCAACGACTTCAGGGATTCATGGTGCCAGACTCCCAACTGTGAGTCTCCGATTTTCGCTTGGTACGACGAGGCGTCCTACCACGTCACAAACCAATGGAAGTCGCTTGGAAAACCCTGGTTTTCTGCGTTTACTAGAAACGAAGTATCTGCCCGACGCAATGCAGGGATCAAACGTTATTGGGAGCAAATCACCCGCCATGTCTTTTACTCAAAGATGCCCCTGAACCCCCGTCGCTGCAAACGACATTCTTCTCCTGATCTGAAGGCTCTGTTTCTCTTCGGCAAGATCAACCGCATTGTCGACCCAGAAAAAGCAGCTACTCTCGATCGAGTGTTGGAATGGCCCGACAAGCATTTTGAAGTCGTGGAGGATGCCGGTCACTTTGGGGCACGTGGTTCATTTTTCGCGCTGAACTCTCCAACAGTTTTCGATTTGACCAGCGATCGGACTTCGCAGTTTATTTTCGGAGACAAGACGCTCGAGTGAGAGCAAATAAATAAGTTGCTTGAGGACCAGACAGCGACGTGCTTGAAATAACGTTTGTTCTTGTATACCGTTACGCACAAGCTAGTGTACACATGTTGAAGCACCTTCCTGTCGTCTCAGCTAGCGCTGTCTCGCTGCATCGTTCAGGCGCAATTTTCCAGGTGTTCGCCCAACCGTTATATATATATATATGGAGCAAATCATACATGGCCAGGCCATTGTTGGCGCAGCGCGTATCTAAATAAGCACGCTCAGCTAGCTTGCCGCACTCGACGCTGGCGCGCCGGCGACCCAACTGCCAACTGGCCCGCGCTGGCGCCAGCCATGGCGTAGGCCGACCCGCAGGGCCGCGCATGCGACACAGCTGCCGCCCGTTGCATGCCACAAACCCAGGGCGCTTTGCTAGCTGATATAAGCCGATATGGCGGCTAGGCCGCTTATATAGCCGCTTATTGCTGGTGGGCAGCATCCATGCACAATAGCTGCGCGGTTATGTGCGCCAGAACAGCGGCTAAGCGCACAAACACTGACGCAACGCAAAGGCCAAGTGGCCATCGTGGATTGGCTTACCGAGCGTGCGAACCATAACCCCCCGGCTAGCTCTTCATGCAAGCTAATAAAACTTGGATGCAACGACTATGATCTCATGCTGTGGCCTAGCTGCATGGTGACTTCCTTCTTGTGCGATAGGCAATATTGCGTACGGGTTAACAGCACGCAACTCTAAATTTGCCTTTCTTCCACCATTATCTTCTGGAGAATTTGGAAGGGGAAACTTCTTCGTATTTATGAGATATTTCACTCAAAGGTGTTGAAGCATTTTACTTGAACTTGGTCTGTTTTTCCCGCGTAAAAGAAGATAAAAATTAACAAAGTTCCAAACCCAAACCTCCTTTTTTGTCAAGGACAAAAGCAACAGAAAAGGGGGGGTAGAAGAGCTGCACTCTCCAGCCTCCCTTCTTCCACACGTCGAAAAAAGAATGGTGGGCACCCTTGATGAAATTTATGACGATATAAGCAAGGCCACCGGGCCTCAGTTTGAGATTTTTGTTGGTTGCCTCTATGCTTCGCAGGGGTATACTGTAGAACATACTGGAAAGCAACACGACGAGGTGAGCCTTGTCCACAGTCTCTTCCTTTCCGCTGGTCCTTCCTGTAATTTTAGGACTCCATCACGATATTTTGATCTTTTCAGGGGATCGATCTTCTGTTGCGGAGGACAGAAAACGGCATGGAAACAGAAACGATTGTGCAGTGCAAGAAGGTTGGTTGTTGGATGTGGGTGGGGGCTGTTGTAACGTGCTGACAAATAAATAGTCGTTAATGGAAACACAACGAATAGACATTGCATATTTTTAAATATACTTTTCCGATCAAAGCAAATGAAACATAGCAATGAAGTATATTTTTGTGCAATTTAGTTTCGGAGTGACGGAGGGGGAGACAAGCAGTCAAGGGTCTCGTCGACGATACTGTTGAGTTTGAACGGGTCCCTTAGAATAGAAGAAAGGAGTGGGAAGACCAATGTAAATGCACTTCTGGTGGCTACGAACACTTTAACCGGGCCTGCAAGCAGCATGCTTTCAAAAAGCCCTGGAGTGACGTTTTGAAGCCAAGGGAGCTGAAGGAATCTATCATGAAAAATATGTATTACCTTACCCACAAGCTCAATGCATTTATTTTTAGTTACGATAATAAAATATGACTCATCGTGAAATATTTTTATTTTTCATTTTTTTTATTCTGTGGTTGCTCGAGCCTGGTCTTACTTGTATCTTATTATCAAATGAGGGATGCCCTGTGGCCGATTTGGCGAGCTGCAAAGGAACTTATGTCATTCTCTGGGCCACAAAACAAAGCCCCTCCACCTCCACAGCCGTTCTTCGAACTTCTTTCTACCAAGCTAAAACAAGGGCATCCAACGTATTCAGAACCAAATTCTGGTCAGAAGTTTCATTGTGTTCAGAAAACTACAATGCAAGGGCGCCGAGTCGAACAAGAATATAACGATTCAAATGAAGCTGTTTCCCTCAGGATAGCCAATACCAACAGCTGTTATGGTTTGATCGGGGCTCCCAAATGCATTGACCTGCGAGGTAGCGAGGCCGGGAAACAGGATCAAGGAAATAAGACAGAAACAAGACGTTCACAATGCAGTATTAGCGAGAATCTAACCACTTTTAGGGGGAAAACTGTTGATTCCAAGCGCAGGGTTCATGCGTGTACAAGTCGTACTGGAGATACAGTGTTGCTGAAGAACACGAATCGTCCTCCTCAAAAGAGACCCCGGTTTACAGAGTCTTTGAGTGTGACGAGAGCATCAGTGGAGGCTGCCAAAAAAAAAAAACGAGATCCAGCAAATGTTAATGTCGTCATGTTCATGCAAGGTCGCGAATCGACAATATATTCTGTGCATAGATGAATAGAGTGTAGATTGAGTGAAGCTTGCCGTAGCTTAGATATGGTGCTTGCTGTCGCTCCTGCGTCGCTCCAGCACCCCGATGGAATCGTTTCAGCTTGCTGAGCTAAAATATGCGCAAAAGCTAAGCTGCAGCAAGCTTCACTCTATCCATCTTAGGTTATGTAAAGAGTTTTACTAAAAAAAAAAGAGACAGCAGACAGCAGCAAGAAAAAATGGAGTAAAAGTAGATGCGTAGATGCTAAGCGGATGGCAATAATTGCAACGTGACTATGCTTGCTCGAGATTTGAAGAGCGAACAGCAAGTTGATCGTATGCATCAATGTTTTACATGTGCGGCCGAAATCAGCCACGCAGCCGTGCATTATTTAATTAAGCTTGTGCGAGATAATGCCCTCCACTGATCTCTTGAATTGAGCCTTATTCAAGAATTCAACTTTCCCACCATGGATTTTGGAGCTATCAGCAACACCCATCAAGTGTTGCAGCGCTGTTGGAGAAATTTTAACACCAAGATGGCGGGCAAGTCCGGCGCGCATTTCTTCACTGCTAACAAGCCCGTCGCCATTTGTGTCGAACAAGAACCACCTACGATTGTAACAAAAAGATAAATATCGGTGTCTAGCTTTTTGATCTGGGCTTTATGATGACACAATTCTTTCCGTCAAGGTTCGGTGTGAGTGATGAAACCATGGAGAAAAAAATCACAAAAGGTTGTTTTGCATTCTTACAAATCATCAGAGCTCCGTATTTGCAGCTGTTTACTCAATTTAGCCCGGTAAAATGCGCGGCCAGAGTAACGACGCACCGACGCGTAAAAACTCTTCTCGAATCTGGCAATCGCAGCAATATACTCCTCCAAAACATGTTCGTGGCAGTCAAAATGCTCGTAGTTAACGACAGCATTCAATTTGCCGTTTTTTGTTGTTAACGGAGACAGTGTTTTTTCCAGTCCACTCATTAGCTCTTGTATATCTTCCTGGGTACTAAGACTGAGACCAGCCATGTTGAAGAAAAGAGTGTTACCTTCCGTTTGATAGTGCAGTCGTTCTTTGAGATTCGTGTGAAATAATGATTGCTGTAAGCCCATTACTCTTAAACCCTCCGCCTCATATATTTCAGGCCTCATCAGCTTCAGATCTTTTGATATTACTGGTTTAAACTCCATATGAGACAAAACATCTTTTTCAAGATTAATTCCTGGTGCAATTTCAGTGAGGATCAGTGTGGGGTGCTCCCACGTGCGCTTGAACACGCAGCGTTCCGTTATGTAAGTCACAGATTGGCCTTGACTGACAGCCATGTCCCCGCTAAATGTCACTTCACTCACAGTCGTCACAAACTTTTTAACTTGACCTTCTTTCTTGATGACAAGCCTTCTGCTCCAAGTATACTCATCGGTAATCGTGTGTGGGAGTTTTTGTTCACTTCGATTAACAACGTCTATCTCGAGTCCTTTGCACGTAAGTGGGGTGAGAAACACAACGTTTTTTGTTGCTTGGGATATATCCATGAAACCACCAGGTCCTTTTCAAGGAAACAAAACCATCACTTGTTTTTAACGAACAGAGAACATTAATGTTTGAACAGAGAATAATAATATTTGCTCAAATATCGAAGATAAAAAAATCTTATTTGTAAACCTGTAAGACCAGATGAGGTGTTCAATCGACTGACATTCACATCTCCATTTTCCGAAATCTGTGATCAAATATTTTTTCAGAAATGGTGCTGCTTCCAGAAATATAAATAGAAGCACTAAATAATCATATTTTTTTCAAACATATGCTCTGTTACTTCTCCTGCCCCTAAAAAGCAGATGTCAAGCCCCCCGCCATTGTAAAAGTCAAATTGCTGGTTCATCTCCACCAGTGCATCTGGGTTTGCTGCAGGACCAAAATCTTTTCTAAGTTTAAGAGAATAAAGTTTTTCAGGCTTTTATTCGACATTTGCTAAAAACAACTGACTCACCCGTTGGCTCCTAATCCGCCAATAACACCTGCCTTTTGTACATGGCAATAAATGGTTAAATTTTTATCAGAAACTACAGTTTGCCAGCAAATACCTCAGTTGTGAGAGATATATTGTGCAGACAGCCTTCTTCGTTTGCGACTGATGCAATAGCTTCAGGGATTCCGATTCCAAGGTTCACAACATCTCCAGGACTATGAAATGAAACACGATTCCCGCATACAATAATCAGAGAACCCACACATGCGAAGCATTCTATTTCATCCATCTTACTCTCAGTAAAAACTTAAAAATATTACCTGAGCTCGAACACCGCTCGCCTTGCTATGATTTTCCTGCTACTAAGCTTTTTCATTTTTGTGGCGTTTTCTAAAGGGGCTCGCACCTGACATATATCCTATTTTGATTCATCTGCATCCGCGAGTATCGAGTGTCGTGCATAAATTGTTATAACATGTGGAGAGCAGATTTTGTATATTAGTTGCCAAATATACCTCCATGCTCCACGAGGGGTTGTGCTCTGTGAAAAATGACATTGAGTGGTACTTTTTTTGAAACCCTTCTGTTTCTGGGACAACAACCACACAGTCCACCATAGCTCCAGCGACGTGAACCCCGCGAGCTGGCAGGCTGCCGGCTGCGGCTAGTCGTTTCACCTGGCAATACAGTGGGGGCGAAGCTGGGTGTCAAACACATATGCCAGCTGCTGCATGTTCGCTATCGCCGATTACCTGTGCGATGACCGTACCGCCACTATTTTTTGCAGCCGTCGCCAAAAGGCGCGCATCGCTTAGAAGACTTTCGTGCTCAAATGTAAGATTTCCCGACGGATCTGCCGTTGTTGCTCTGATGAAAGCAACATCAATGTTCATAGCTGGAAAAAATAGATACTCTTGGCCACCAAGTTCGATAATCTCTACTAGATCAGCGGTTGTTTTCTCGTTCAATTTTCCTCCCGTTCCGTTTCTCCGAGGATCGACAAACGTTCCTAGCCCAATTTTACTGATGTGCCCGGGTCCGTTTGAAGCTGCCGCCCGAGTCATGCGACTAATTGCGCCCAGTGGAAAGCTGTACCTAAGTGCGTGGGTGCAGGTGTGTGATGGGTGGCTTATGGTTACGGACGACTAGGAGGCTAGATTGTCTCTAGTAGCGAATCATACTGCGGTATTGAAAACAGAGGTCAGATGATGTATTCGTGGCGAGCACTCTTACCCTTCAACTCTGTTTGCTAGTATTTGCTTTGCCAGCATAGGCACCTGTCCATAGTGGGATCCAATGGCACGGCGAAACATCAGCGATCCATCAATTGGGTGTTCTTGGGCAAGATAGTTTAGTCCCCTTGAATCATAATCACCGGGTCCAGCCCCAAAAAAAATGGTAAGATTTCGTGGCTCTTGAGTTTCAAGAAATCGCTTTCCAAGACCCTCGAGGCAGTAGTCCGGCACTCCTTGAGACACAAAGCCGCTGCAAGTCACTGTGTCGCCATTCGACACCATTGCCACTGCATCCTCAAGTGTGACCACCTGGAATTCAAAAGGTATCCGTTTTCACGTAGAACCGGTTTCACTATGATTACCACTGTAAATGATATCAATAAAAAAGCCATCGTTGGCCCCATGCAGGCTGTCTCTAACTGTAAAAGTTGCGAATTAAATGTCGATGCTTTGTATATGTGTCGTTTTTTAACCATTTTTCGCACCTTATTCCGGTTCGTGCTTGTTGTGAACAGTGCATGATGAATGCCCAACCTTAACGTTCGACAATTCCTTCGCAATAACTGTAACATAGCTAAAATCGCTCTTAGAACGTTGGCACAGACTTTTTTGGGTCGCTCATCATTGTCGCTACGATATCATCGGCTGGTGCCTGCGGGCCTGGGCCGACTTTTTCTATACGAAGCAGTAGAATTCTAGTTGGCTGTTCGATAAAGTTGTTGACGGCCGATTACGGTACGCAAGCGCGTTGACTGCTCTTTTGTTTCGCACTTAATTCTGTGTCGATCATGCATGCTTTGCGTGATATATTATTAATTAAGAATTTGCGCTCGCCAAGCCGGATCGAGTTGGGCTGGTGTATAATCTAAGTGCTGCTTCTATTTTTTCCCAGCGTATTGGTTTCCCTTCGTATATAGTCGGCTTTCGGACACCTCTCGCGGGCGAATGTCGTCCGGTAATGGGCTTCAAAACGCAGGCATGCAGTGATATTTAGTGGTTTAGGCTGCGGGGCTATGATAGTCAACAGCATGGGCGAGTACGCAGCGCATATAGCTTGCTAGGCGCGCGTGGAGCCCAGCTTGGACAGCCGGAGCGCCGGTGGCCTAACGCGCCGTCTGTGCCCAGGTGCGGGCGTCGGCAAAGTAAGCACTGCGGGAGTGCGTAGCCATTAGGCCAATGCTAAGTGTTAACGCCTCAGGAAAAAAAAAAAAAAAAAAGGTTTCCCTTCATATATTATTCTTTGCGCGTGCATGCCATGCATACTCCCATCTCTTCCCTTGTCGCATCCAATACTATTCTTGCAAGTGCCTGTGTGCTGAACTCATACAGCTGCTGGCGCTTTGCAGCAGAAGTGTCACTTAAATCAGAGCCAAGCGTGCATCATGCAAGGAAATAGCCCAGTGCAATAGCAGCGCAGCTCTCTCTCCGCCTCTCCTATCACGCAATATCATGCCGCAGTAGGGCTAGTTAGTTCCTTAATACTTCAATGTATTAAGCTCAGGCAACGCGCAAGCTATTATAGTGCCTTTGTGCCTTTGTTTCTAATAGCAGAGGGCGAAGCTAAAAAAATGTGCTGCAGAGCAGAATGATATATTTTTTTATCTTCATCTCCTTCCATCGACTGAAAACGAGGTATCCCATAGTCCAGGTGGAGATTTAGGAATATCAAAGTCTCGACGATGTCGCGAAATATGATTGCACAGGGTTGTTCCAGCGAGCTCGGCCTTGTTGGCCACACTGTCTTTCACAGTTTCATACCAGTCTTTGCACTGTGAGCAATCAAATCCTTGCATCGCCTGCCGGGCTTTTTTATTTCGGACGACGGACAGGTGGGCGATATTACCCGGTTTATTCTCAGTGCCAACAACCTTTGAGTGAGCGTGCTCTTGGTGATCAGAGTGCGATTCATATCGCGTGACACCCTTTTGAATGTTTTTTATTGATGTACTCCTTATTTTTTTGTCCAGATACCTGTTTGGTTTTCTTCCCTCTCCGGCATCCCTGCCGGTGCTGCCAGGAACCGGAGGAACTGCTGCTGACAAACTCTCAGCCGGAAGCGATTCCCCCAAAACTTGAGATTCTAGTCCAGGTGTGTCCAAAAACCAGTCGCTTTTTTGCGAAAAATCATTCTCGAGATTTCGAGGTTTTGGGTCGATCCCCCCCTCGTGGGCTATCGGTCTCTTGAACGAATGAACCACAGCAGGTGATAATGCTGACGCTGGAATACTGGCATTCTCCGGTTCACTGCATAGAGTATCATGTTGCGTTACTC
>JACKZZ010005581.1_pt1 | contig 26534 bp, 20 predicted proteins | sample 8027871 | NCBI WGS metagenome assembly JACKZZ01 (sample SAMN15724774, study PRJNA655200) | protist metagenome | isolation source: fluorescence activated cell sorting (FACS) single amplified genomes of... | place: USA: West Boothbay Harbor, Gulf of Maine | collected 2000-07-19 | reverse complement strand
AGTGCTATTGCTTTTCATGCAATACAGATTGATTTAGAATCCAAAGACAGCATCACAAGTTGCAACCTTCCAGACCCAGACATATTTGCATTTGATAATGGCGCGGCGGCCGTGCTCAATCTGGACGATGACGAGGACGAAGATGAAACAAATGCAGCCTTGAACAAAGACGAGGAAGGAGCCAACGATGGTACCACCAGCGCTAGTGGAACAACAACAACAGCTGCAGCGGAGCGGAAAGCCGGCGCGAAAGCTTCTGGCTCACAAGACGCCGATTGTTCAACATCGCTGAAGAAGGGGCGGCACATGCGAAGGATCCGGGAGATTTTGAAGGAAAAGCCGGACCACACGAACCTCGACTACCGCCAGAAGCGGACGCTGGAAGCGGCCTACACCATCGCGCGGCGCATGATGAAAGGGTACGAAATTGCTTTGGAAAAGGAAAGGCAGAAAAAGCTGGTCGACAGCCTGCCCCCCGGGCGAACAAGCGAGTCCGAGCGGCTTTGCTTGAAGATGCGCGAGGAGCTGGAAAGCAAAATGGCGGGCAGCGCCGCGGGAGCGTCGTCAACTTCGGCTACTTTGTCGTCCTCTGCGGCAGCGGCGGCGAAGTTGGTCGCATCGAAACTGATGAAGATGAAGGCCGCGGAGAAGGACAGTGACGGAAATAAAATCGAGGTTGGGGAAGGTGAGAAGAAGAATTTCCAGAATAGTAAAGATCTACTACACCTAACGAATGAAGATGTGTTGGTTCTCGAAAAGACCAATGATAGAAGTACCACAACCGCGTGTGAAGCAGGAAATCGAAATGTGGCCGAGGAAAACGAAAATCAGGACAATATTAGCACAAAGTTGCAACAGACACTCACTAGCAGTAGTACGGAAGCAGAAGGGAGTAAAGCAGAAATTATCGTTGAAGCAGGAGTAGGAAAAAAAGCAGAAGAACAAGGCAAGCAGGACGGGAATCATCTCGAAGATGCAGCAGAATTACAATTAGCGACGAAGAATTCAATAGCAGTGTGTGAAGAACAAGAAGCAAAAGGGAAAATATTAAATGCAGGTAAAAATATCACAACAAATAAATCTAACGACAGCGAGGCGCCGGGGATGGAGCAGACTGGCCTTCTCTTACAGCGCTTGGCGGCAGCGTCCTCTACATCTAACGACAAGCTCGAGGAAATTGATATCGAGTCAAAAAATGTAGTTAAAAACGACGACTCGCTGGTTTTGTCGCTGCAGAGTCCTGCTCACCAGCAGCCAGGCAGCCGGAAGCGTTCCGAGCAGGAGGCCAACTACAACTCGCGGACCAGCGTCGCGTCGAATCCGCTTGTTGCGCAGCGGAAAACGAACTCGATTAAGCTGGCTCGAACTTCTTTCCACCAGTCAAATAGCCTCGAGGATGCGATGCAGCGGGCCACGGGCCGCGCGTCGATCTCCTACTCGCAGAACGTCGAAGCCAAGTGGCGCAAGAAGCAGCTGTCAAATTTTCTCAATTTCGACGAGCCCCCCGGAGAGGAAGATGAAACCGAGAACTACGAAAGCGACACCGAGACGAACTACGAAAAACGGAAAAGGGAGAAAGCTAGTGCGCACGACGACAGCTACGTGGGAGACGACGAGAATGACAGCGAGGATGACGAGGACCCGAACGTGGAGCGAAACGAGGAGTACTTTCGCCGGAAGTTGGATCGGGATTTTTTGAAGAACATTCAAAAGATCGTTCCGCACGAAAACGACCACGAGGCGCTGGACATGCAGGTGCTGATGTACGAAAAGACGCTGCTGAAGGACGCGCAGTTGGATCTGCAACGGTCGGGCTACGTCTGGATCGAGGACGAGCAGTGGGATGAGGGGGAGGATTCGCCGGCAGTGATGCCCCTCCGGTTATCAAAATGAAAAATCTACTCCCCGTCCCATGCTCAAAGTGGGATTTGTGTACGGAACAAGGTAACAAGGAACCTAGACGTGACCGGGGGGGTCACGTCCGTCCGTCCGGCCGGACGGACGGCACGTGACCGGGGGTCGGTCGAGGCGCTAGGAGGTGGTGGCCGCTGTGGACCGCGCGCCCGGGCAACTAAAAAAAAAAAAAAAAGGGCACGAGCTCGGCACCTCACTGAAGAACCGCCTCTCTTCGTCACGCCCCGCCCCCGGTCACAAGGCCGGGGGCGGTCAGCTAGCTCGGGCGCCCGACTAAAAAAAAAGGTCATGAGTTCGGGCTTTCACGGAAAAAGGCGCGACTCTTGCGCCTGGTCCGCCGTCGGTGACGCGGCCGGGAGCTTCTAGCTACCGAAGGCCATAGTTGCGGCGGCATTCAGCGCCGAACTCGCATCGAGGCCGGACTACCCCCGGTCACGTGCCGTCCGTCCGGCCGGACGGACGGACGTGACCCCCCCGGTCACGTCGAAGTTCCTTGTGACCCTGTTCTAGCATGATTTGTGATCACAAATCAAGTTGTCATGGTAGAAGGGAAATAGAGATGCGGGCTGTAGTGCTCGATCTAGCGTGGAATATTAAAGGTCTTGCGTCCTCTTTAGGATGACAGGACGCAATTGCAATGACGGGACTAGCATGACAAATTTCCTGGAATAAACTACGAAAGCGCGATAGAAGTCTCTGTTTGCCTTCTAGCAATACAGATCGATTTGCGTACCTAAACCGCGCATCAGAAATTTCCTTTTAAACTATATGGGGAGGTGGGGGGAGAGAGAGTTTTCCTCACAATACCGGTCCCCGGGCACCGAGGTGCCCCCCATGTTCCACTTGGAAGACCACGTTCTGTTTATCACAATGAAAAACGCCCCCACCCCCGAACTTGGGAGCATTTGTATTGCAAACCTATCCAACAGAAACACTCGCCCTCTTGCATCTAGCAGCATCACAGATTTCCAATCGTGAATAGCGAGGATTTATATTGCAACAGATCCCAGCAAGTGCGGCGCTTGTCATGCAAGCAATGCTATATACGCCTAGACTCTGCATCACAAAGATTAAGATTCATACTCCTTTCATGCATGACAAAAAGTTTTCATTTGGAGACTTGGCATCACAAATTACTGCAACTTTGGTGGTGGGGGCATTTTTCACGGTAATACTGTCCTGCGTCGGGTGCGTGAACCCCAAGGAGGAAATGCACGGGCCCCACAACCCCTACGGACACGTGGGCGATTTCCAGTGGTACAAACCCGCGAAAGAGGATGACTTGGTGTTGCGCGGGATGACGCCGGAGCCGATCATCGTGTCGAACCGCAAGCGCGAGGAACCGGGCTTCATCAACCTGATGATTAAGATCCTACCCCGGCCGTTGGCGAAGAAAGCGAGTAAGCGGCGGGGCTGGTGCGGCGTGATATTACCGCGGAAAAAAAGGAACTACAAGAAGTATTGATAATAAACTTAAAGCGATTCAGCTGCTAGTACTTCTTCTTCTTCTTTCATGATGAACCAACACGTCGTTTACAACCTCGTCTAGCAGAAGATCAACAAGCGGTAGCAGAGTCTTTCGCATATGGTCTTCAACATGCTGCACTATCGGTATCGTCACGGAGCAAAACAATAAACTACACCGCATCTACTTCCGCTTCCTCGGCTTCTGCGTCGCTTCTGTCTGTGCGTCACTGACGGTTTCTACTGCTGTGCCGGCGTCCGTCTTGTGTGGTTTCACGAAAAATCTTCGTGGTGATTTGTTGCGTTGGCGAGGGGTGGATTCTACGTTTCGTAAACGTGCAGATCTTTTCCTCACTTCCAACTCGAAGACCCAAAAATTTCAAATGTCATAAAAACCACCATGCATACTGTAGTAGGACGCAATGCGAATAACGCGAAGATCTGAAAATTCAATTTGAGTACCCGCATACTTACAACTAAGGAATTATATATAAGTAGCCACACGACCGAGCAGACTCTGAGCAATAAAGCGAAGGAGAGAGCGAAGAGCACAGCGATGTGAGAATAAGATCCCAGAGTTGGTTCTTTCTTGGCCTCGCGTTTTTTGGTCTGCCCGAAGTTGCTTCATTTTGTGAGTTGTTAGTTGTTTGTTGATGTTTTGTCCCTTTATTTGGTTTTCGTGTTTATTTGGAGATACGCTCTGCACGAAAAACAGGAAGTATTAAACAAAAAGAACTGCTCTGAACCACCTTCCCAGGTCCACTCCGCCACACATCCTGTACAACAAGGCTCACACGAATGATAAGCGTACCCCAGGCGACCTGACCAGTCCGGTGGCGACCTCGATTCCGTCTCCGGGGAACAGTCCTGACTACCGGGAAGAAGGTGCCGGGTCGAGTCTGATGAAGGGCGGTTTGATCTCTGCCGCGGGACGGTGGTACACTCGCCTCATCGGTGGCGAACAGCGGGCGCCGGGGGAGACGAAAGGTACGGATGCGGTTCTTGGGTTGTGTTTGTTGGACTGATGTATTTTGTGATCATGCAATAAGGCAGCTTTCATTTTGTTTTTCATTCATTCTCCATCGAAAAAATAAAAAATGAGCGTACAAGCGCAGTCTTACTTCTTATCTAAACCGGAGAAACAACAAATATACTCGATGATCTTCTCTTCAGGCGGCATCGTGACCACGGTGTCGGAATTGCGGTCCGGTTGCGGCTATTAAATGCGAATATGTCTGCGTCCGGAAAGTTGTGATGCAGGTCACTGAATAATAACCACACTATAATGCGCCGTCAAGCATGACAAGTTTTGTCATGCTTCTATCTGTGTTGCGTATTCCGCATGTAGAAAGTGTTTGCATGACAGTCAAGAGGAGCTCTTGGTTGCCACGCAATACAGATCCCAGAGTTATGCCAGACTAGCATGACAAGTCTCGCAATCTCGCAGACCCAGATATATTTGCAATCTATAGCGGCATCAATCTAGTCGGTCGCGTTGGCCAGATGGGCATGGAGCTGCAGCAACAGCAGCTTGCGGAGGCGCATCAGGGCGGCTGTGACGACTTTGACCCGGTGCTGAACGACCAGGGCCCGCTCGCGGCGAACAAGTGCCCCGCCCGGGAGTTGCAGGACACGCTGAGGTACTGCCCGCAGCGGCTGGCGACCATTGATCGCGTATGAATTGCAAAAATGTCTGGGTCTGGAAGAATCCAACTTGTCATGGTAAATCTGAAGCATGCGAAAATCTGTGTTGCATGAGTGCCAAAAGCTGTACACTTTTGACCAAGCTGGAGGGGAGTTTCTCATGCAGGATAGGCATGGCAGAGACCTCGCAGAGTCTGTCATGCTAAGTCCCGCATTCCAGACCCCATGGGTCATGGAAAATCTGCATGACAAGTCTACACTTTTTCAGACCCAGACATTTTTACATTTGATATCGCGACACCGCCTGGGCGAAGGACTCGAAGGTGACCACGGTGATGATCCGGAACATTCCCTATCAACTGTAAAAATGTCTGGGTCTGGAACAAAGCAACTCGTCATGCTAAATCTGAATCATGTAAAAATCTGTGTTGCATGATTGCCAAAAGTTGTCCACTTTTGACCTAATCGAGAGGCAGCTTCTCATGCAGGATAGGCATGATAGAATTAGAACTCTCACAGAATCTGTCATGCTCTGTCCTACATACCAGACCTCATGGGTCATGGAAAACCTGCATGACAAGTCTGGCACTCTTCCAGATCCAGACACTTTTACAGTTGATATTCCCAACCGCTACACCACCGAGGATGTCTTGCAAGAAATCGACTCCCGCGGGTTCTACAAAACCTACAACTACTTCTACCTCCCGATCGACTTCTATGACAGTGCACAATTCCCCCTTCCCCTCATTTGTATTGCATGAACAACAATATTACAAGCACCCGCACGCGTGGAGCCTGTGCATGACAAGACTCACGCACGTATTGTAGTACTGTTTGGGCTTCCGGAATCTGTCATGTATAAGAGTGCTACAAGGCAGCGACTGGATTTGGGATTTTGCATGACAAATGAGAACGAGCTGCTTGCGGCGAGGGTGCAAAGGTTTTTGATGTGGTGCAGTCGGGTATGCATGACAAATGAGAACGAGGGGGAGTTGTGCACTCTCATAACTTCGCTAACAAGGTTAACATGGGCTACGCGTTCCTCAATTTTCTGGCGCCCAAGCACATGGAGCGGTTCGCGAAGGAGTTTCATGACACCAAACTGCCCAAGTACTAGAACCTTTTTTTGTGTTGAAACTGAAGTTCTCTTTGTTCATTATGACACCTACGTGATCGTTCTTGTGACAGGCGTAGGCTGAAGAAAATGCCGGTCGACACAAAATGGTGTTTTTGGACTTTATCCAGTGGTGCGAAATCCGATCACTTCTTCCCGCATCTACATTCAGGTATGCAACCTCGAAGATTTTGGAGATCTGTGCCGCCGGAAAGCAGGGTCTTGAGGAGAACGTCGCACGGTTCCTGCGAAGGGACATATCAAATGCAAAAATGTCTGGGTCTGCAAACTTGTAATGCTGCGTTGGGAATAGTGAATGCTCTGTAATGCACCGGCAAGCATGAGAAATATGTGCGCTTTTTTGTGTTGCGTTTTTCGCATGACAAACTGCGTCGCTGCATGACAGGCAAAAGGGTCTCTTGTTGGACACGCATCACAAACTTTTTGGTCATGCCAGACAAGCATGACAAATCTCGCAATCTTCCAGACCCTGACATTTTTGCATTTCATAGGACACCAACCGAATCCAAAATCCCTTCTTCCTGCCGCTCGTATTCGGGTGGAGTAGCAAGAGTGAATGGGTACTGTTTCAATAAAGAGGTCCATGTTCTTGACGAGTGGTTGCTTGTCATGGTGGATTCTCACCCTTTATTTTCGAAGCTCGTGAGTGATCTGGTTTTGGATGAATACCTACAGAATGCATATGCAGTGACAAATGCATGAAAATAATGTCAGAAGCGATCAAAAATTGAAAAAAATTATTTGAAATCGAAAAATCATTCACAGCAAGCGTATCCTTTGACACGGGAGAATCTGATAAAGATCACCACCCGAGCCAAAGAAGTGGCTCGCGAATTACAGAAACTGGAAGAGGCGAAGAGAGCCGAAGGTATACGAATTTTGTGATTTTTGTGTACTATGTTGCTGATGAATTTGTAGATCTGAGCATGAGCTGCAAGAGACGAGACACGACATTGATTTCCAGCACTGTTTTCTCTTTCTTGCATGTTGCCCACTTCTCTACGCACGAAATATTTCCCCACCTTCAGGTATTGCAAATGGTACTATAGTTGCCAAGGCAGAGGACCCCTCGATTTTTTTCTTCCTCTCGTGGGCATGATAGATGAGATCTGATCATGAGTTGTACTACCCCCGGAAGATAGGACTACACTTGTAGCTGCGGCACGAGGGGAGCGCGAGAAGTGACAGAGGGCAAAAGCTCCGCAGAGGCTGTCATGAGAAACACTAGCAGGAGGCCCCGGCACAAAAAAAAAAACCTTGCGAGAAATGACAGTAAGTAAGTTAGCTTATCGTGAGCAGGAGCCTATCATGCGGAGACAAATACTGGAAGTGCAGCGATGGAGTGAGACCACTGTACTAGCAAACAGGATCCTATGATGGTACGTCAGTAAGAAATACATCGGAAATGAAGCCTGCCCTCTGTAGTTCCCGGCTTGACTTCCAGTTTAGAGAAAAGTCACCATCGAGCAGTTTCTAAAACCAACATACTAAGAAACTTGATTGGTTTTTGGGTTTCGTTTGTTTTTTTTTTCAAATTTTTACTCCCTTTTTTGAAGATGATTCACGAAAACAAATTACAAAGATAATCTCTCGATAGTTTTGCTTGGGTTTTTTGTACTACAGACATACTTACACCACCAGCCGCAGGATCGCTCTTGCAAAAGTGCAATTGCTGAGGCGACCGCTGATATCGATTTGCCAGACGTACGTACACGTACACCGGCCAGAGTGAGTACACAATCTAGCACCAGGTCGTGCGTTCGAGAAATTTATGCTTTCACAAGACCTAAATTGATATTTCGTTGCAACTCCTGCTTTATTCTCTTGTCTTTCAATTCTGCTTACTACATTCTGCTTCAACGATAATGAAACCTTTTCTGCTAAAATAAATATTGACATGACTTTTTCTGCTAGTGGGCATGTAACAAGAGTTGATATGCTACTTATCCTGATTTTTTCATCGGCACATAGGCACTATTTCTGGAAAAAATGCATCATCTTCATTTTCCCGAATGATTTCTGTCGCTATAGAGATACGCTGACTCGGGCTCGGCATTTTCATTTTTTTTTTTTTAGGAACATACAAATGACAGCACACCCTCAAAGATTCACTTCTGACGTCCTCTGTGAAGTCGGAGTGTGATTTTTTCAGTTCTTTTTTTTGCTAGTCGTTGAAAAGAAAGACGCATGAGCGCGAGCAGCTTCTGCAAACATCATCTGCCGCTTGATGTATTATGGATGGTTTCGTTGTATGACGCTAGATCTAGAAGCGTTGGCACCGGTTCGGAACGCGTTTGAGGTAGCACACCAAATCCCAATCTCTTTAGTCGATACCTAGCCCTAATATTAATTTGTTTTTACCCCACTGTCAACATGAGTTGACGTTGCATCTCTCGCTGTTTTCGGGCATTGGTTTTCGTGGCAGCGACGGGGTCAGTTTCAATACACCATCGGAAATATAATTGTAGAAAAGTCGACTTTATTATGGAAACAAAAGATAAAGATTTTGGTGCTGAATTTAGGGATAAAAATTTCGCACCTGAAAACAACTTCGTGGTCACATCATAAAACATATGTTGCAGCTCTTCTATTTTCCTTCTCGAAGCCACAACGAACTTCAATTTTTATTTTTCCTAACACAAGAATGAAAAGCAAACTTTACTTTCAAACGCAGGTATTCAGGAATGGATTTTAGTTTACTTATGCTTACAGTGTAATCGCGCTTTTGCGACGAGAAAACTCTCTGCGGAGGCCTGTCCTCGGAGGGCCGACCTAGGGGTCGACCAGATTGCGTGTGGCAAAGGTTCCGACTTTTGCGGCACAAAATGGTGTATCTGAATTTGAAGTCAGAACGTGACTAGACCTACGTTTCTATTGGTCTCAAAAAAAGAACGCTGAATCAGTTTTTCACGAAGCAGAAAAGTATGGCTACTATTTACCTTGTACGAACTACGAGAAATTACAGAGATAGATAAGTACACCCCAGAACAATACGAGGACGAAATGGCGGCAACAGCAGTGAGTGCGTCAAAATTTTGATTCACTAAGATTGCTCCCTGGTCTCGCCACAAAATCAGTCCCGTGGAACGTTGCCACTCGTGCTCTAAGTCTAGAGTAGGAGAAGCGATGTCTCACGTAAGGAAACTTATTCAGGCTGCTGACCGTATTTTGTTTCGTCGGACAGATCACCAAAGGAACAAACAAAGCGATAGCGATACGTATTTTCTTGATTCACTGACCGAGATGTAGGAATCAAATCGACCATGACATCAGAGCTTTCTTTGAGTTGTATTGTTTCGCTATACCAGCAACGGCGTATCATGCAACAGTATCGAAAGGTCAATATGTGTACGAAAGATTGTTGAGATGCCACATAGCGATCGTGATCGGGTCGCACTCGCACCTGAGAACCTGGCAGCATGTGTGGTCTGTCAGCACACTTGAAAAATGCGGTAGCAGTTTTTTCAGGAATACAGACTTCACCAAAAGAAAATCTTGATACGCATCACGAGCTACCACCGTCGGCAAGACGGCGCACGGTTGCGTTGTTTTGCAGCTAAAAGATACATAAGCAAGACGAAACGACCGGAGTATGAACAGCGTAGATTCGAATTTCAACTATTTCCTTTTTCCAAAACGTTATTTGCGTAACAAAGAAAGAACTTTGCTTGTTTATTTCGATACAAGGACCATTAGATTCTATCCAAGATTATGCTCCTAACTTTCTAGGAGGATCATAATAATTTCATGAAAAGCAAAACCGGATGAAGAAGATGAGAACGGGAACGTGAATTGTTGATGAGATTAAATCCTTGAGCCGGAAGATGAAGACTTCGAGTGTCGTCGAGTCAATATGTCGCTGGTGTGGACGTCTGTGAGAAGCTTCATCAGGTCGTGTTATTTGCGAGAAGTTGTAGGAAATAAATCCTTACCCCAGCATAGTACAACCATTCCCATCCCCGCCGGCCCCTCGATCGTGTGTCGTCCGTCCTCCCACCTCGGTGCTGCTGTGTCCAAAAAGAAAATCGGTGTGGCTCGTCTCTTCCCCATAATTGTTGAAAAGATTAGTATAGAGGCCCTAGTTCTTGCTGTGTGATGTACGTAGTAGTACATGTAGCGACCTTGTTGTAGCAGAAGCACGACAATATTCGCTCGTCTCTGGTATTGTGAATCCAAAAAGCAACACGCGTACAAATCAGGTGGAAACCAGCGGGTGGAGGAAGTTGCGGTTGTGCGTGTGTAAACGGGCTGGGAATGTGGTTGTCGTCTTCGTCTTCTCCGTTCTAGACCACTCAGCGTCGGGAAAAACAAAAATTGCTCTGTCATGTGTCCTTTCAATATTATGCAGATCTTGTATCAAGTCAAAGTCAATATTTCAATGGATTCAGCTGCATTTATTTTCAGGTCAAAAAGATAAAAATCACAAAAAGCTACTGTCAATATCTATCATGAAATCGCGCTTCTTGTTGTAAAAGTACTATCGGTTCTTTGTTTTTGCTACATTCCGGACCGCACTCTTCGGTTGCGTTGTAGAGAAAATTTTTGTACGTTCTTGCCCGTCGTCAACGAAGACATTGTGTCTATTTCTAAATTATTCGCCTCTAATCAAGGCCACTTCTGTCACCGATTGCGTCAACGATTGTACTATACCTTTCGTCTTCGGTCAGCCATACCTGCTCCTGCTGCTGGTACTGGTCGCAGGTATAATTGAACGTAAAGTGCGTTGTATTAGCGGCCAAATCACTAGAATTTTATTTATGTTCTTGAGCTGTTTTTGGTTTCTTGATGTGCGGTCGCTCTACAGCTAAGGATGTCCTCTACGGACGGGAGAACACGTTTCGCAAGGCTCTGGACATGCATAAAATAACTTTTTTTCATGATGGCTTCAAGCTCTGTCTCTGTCCTGTTAATGATTCAAAGTCCTTACTTCGACGTCTGCGCCGCGCGGCGGAGAGAATGAGAAATCCAGAAGAAGACCCAGATATTACCAAATTATATCGAGCAACATGCGTAGGGTCTTACAGTATTTCAACACCTGTGAAGATGAATCGCAGATTTGCAATTCTTGTCGTTGTGCTTGTGCTCCTGGCCGCCCAGGAGATACAGGTAAATTCGAAGGTCTGTCTTGTAAGTAGTATGCATAGGAAATAAGTTTTTTTACGAAGTACTTCTATAGGTTTTCTGTTGATGGCATTGGCATGTCACCGTGTGACTGCGATAGGCTTCCTGATTGTGTAGCGATTAATATCTTCCCAACAGAAGTTTTTTTAGTGCCGGTACAGGAAATCGATTTTGATTTCGGGCGATTCAGACCGAAGTGCAGTGCACCAAGCGGGGGGGGGGGGTGGGCTTGCGTAAGGGGATGATACCAGCGTGAGTATTGTAGAATTGGTGCGAGAGAACGCTGGTCTTTATCGATAGCATTATGAATACCTACAAGTAGTTTCTCCGATTTGCTATTACATTTTTGACGCAGTGCCGAGCTAAGGAATCTCTGACTCCGTCTCCTCACTGTGGTCGCATAAAGTTCTTGACGTTGGTGGATTTTGCCATATAGTACAACGAACTATCTAAGACTCGGCTGCACGACCGCAACGAGATCGTTGTTACTAATAGTGCAGAGGAAGATCGTTAAGAAGAATCAATTGCAGATGTTTGTGTTGTACTACATGAAAGCCGCGCCCAGAAATTAATTATATGATGCGACTGCGTTGACGAAGATAAAAAGTTTGCGATATCCTGCCAAAAAGGACATCTAGACACTTCCGTCACCGGGAAGTACGGTAGGTGTTGACCTCCTGTGAAGGCCGTCGCCTGAGGAGATCTCCCGGTCGTAACGTGGGGAGAAGCAGGCCGCATGCTTATCAGGGCAAGCGGTTAGTAGATCTGGTGGAAAGAGTGGCCCCAGTGAATGAGGGCCGCCGCCTCTCATGATGTCACCTAGTAGACCATATATACGCGCTGGCCTTGCTGTTCTACGGAGAGCTAGTAGCAAGCAACTCCTTGGCCCATGCGGCGCTTGCGTTGCTGCGCAGGTTCGCAACAAAAAGGCACGCCGCCGCTGTGCTGTTTGTTGCCTGCCACCCGGGTGCCGCGGCTGCACCTCGCGCGTCCGCGGGACGCGACCGGGCAGCAAGCCGAGTGGCACCGCCGACGAGCGCGGCTGCGCTACCGTTAGGGGAGCGCAGCCACCCAGATGGCTGGCCACCCCACCCTCCCGGATGCCGCCCCTTATCCGAGCTCGGCCAAGCCCATACCGAGAATTATAGCGCCAACCGTTGATAGTGCGCGGCCACCCGGTTGGTCGGTACTATGAAGAGCGCGCCACGACAGGCGAGCCCTGTGGCACCACTGAAACGGCCACACAGCAACACACTGGCGGCGCACAACCGCCCACGAGTTGAGCGCCCCCAGACATGCAAATGTTTGCTGTGGCTACGCAGTGCAATTCCAAATCGGACGAAAATCAACGGCAGTCGTGGGGAGGTGTTGGTGTTCGCGAGGCACTACGTCCGACGCGCCTCCGAGCCGTGAGGGCACTCGGAAGGGTAGGAGAGAGGGACCGAAAGTGCACCTGCTCCGGGTGCGGGAGATCCTGGCGAGACAGATCCCACAATGCACTGAGACCCATCCGTCCCCTTGTACGTGCGATGTTTGTGCACAGTGGTCGGCGTCACCTGTGGCTTCGATAATAATAATAGACACTTCCGTCACCGGGAAGTACGTTAGGTGTTGGCAAAAAGACGGAAGTGTCTGACACTTCCGTCACCGGGAAGTACGTTAGGTGTTGGCAAATCATGTGCGTTTGCTTTTCCTTGTGATAGTGCATCTGCCGCAACTTGCACAGTCTGGCTGCTAGAAAAGCACCACCTAAATTTTCACAACCTCAATACTTCTTCAGGTAATGGGCAGCCGTGGCTTGGGCAAGAGAACGAGACTTGAAAAAGGGAAAGGCTGGGCCTGGGAAAGCGGCCGGATTTTTTTTTCCTAACCGCCCTTTTCATTTTGAAAAGGGCGGTTAGCAAAAGTGCGCGAGTTCGTTTTTCCTAACCTCCCTTTTCGAAATGCAAACAGAGGTTAGCCCATTGAAATTTTTGCCCAGGAGGCAACTCCCGAAGAGGAAGAAAGAAGGTTGCGACTCGGGCGCGCGCAGCGCGCGAAAATTTTTTTTATTCCCACCACGCCAGGATCATGTGCGAGCACAGTGTGTGAAAGGGAGACTCATTTTTCCTAACCGCCCTTTTCAAAATGAAAAGGGCGGTTAGCCCTTTGAAATTTTTGCTCAAGGGCTAACTCCCCTTTTTGAAATGCAAAGGAAGGTTAGCTACCCGGAATCTTTGCTCAGGGACCGGGCTAACCTCCCTTTTTGAAATGCAAAGGGAGGTTAGCTACTCGAAAACTTTGCCCGGGGACCGGGCTAACCTCCCTTTTTGAAATGCAAAGGGAGGTTAGCCACCCGAAATTTTTGCCCCAGGACCGGGCTAGATTTCCTGTACAAAATGCAAAGGGCGGTTAGCCCCTCGGAAATTTTGCGAAAGAACCGCGCTAGCCCCCTTTTTAGAAACGCAGAGAGCAGATAGCCCCCCGATGCTTCTGTGTCCGTCGCCGGCATTGGGGTTAGCGTGCCAGGGTCTTTACAGTGCAGGCAGAGGCTAGTCTGCCTGGCAAATTCTTTGCGCTCCGCGCGGCATGGTTTCGGTTCGATTAGTGCTTAGCCCATACGACGTCACGCGCGTCAGGCTTTGTCGTCAAGCGTCCGGGCGTCAAATGTTGTCTCGTGACCTCTGACCTTATTTGAGGGCCGCTTATTACGCGACGTAGAGTAGACACTTCCGTCACCGGGAAGTACGTTAGGTGTTGGCAAATCAACACTCCCTGCTACGTTGCATCAGCATGCTTTCTTCTACTTTTTTTGCTGCAATCAAAATAGTATGACATACTCGCTTATATATTGCGCTTGACGGGGTCAAGGTTTTTGTTTTTTGCCAATTGGAGCGGCTACCGCACGTTTTGACAAAAAAAGAACCCCGCAATGAATTAGTTTCTTTATTTAGGCAGTTGCGACATCGTATCAACGGAATTTTTTAGGCCCAAGTAGTGAAAGTTATCCGAAAGGGGCACATTTTGACTTTTACCGCCTGGGGCTCAGTTACTAGGATCGCTGGCCTCGCGGAGGTGCAGCACAGTAGAGGTTACTTGACTTTACTCCTAGCCACCTCGATTCTCTAGCTGGCCAAAAAATTGAAATTTTGTTGTAGGTCTGCCATCACCACCTGCGCAATCATTCGCGAACTCATTCTTTTTTCTATTCTATAGCAGATCTAGAAGTGTATGTTTTGGTCGATCAAAGACCGGAAAAAAATGGGGTACAAGACTTTTACGTAGCACTTGACAACTGAACTGACGCTTTGAATTTCCTTCCGCTGTCCACTTGGGAACTGCAAGTTAAGTAGAGAAAGAGAACGGCTCGGATGAACAAAATTGATTTTTACTTTTTACAACTTTGAGAAGTTCAAGTTTTTTTTGAGACACATTCAATGAACACTTTTACACTTTTATCTATCAGCTGCGCTAGCGGCAACATCGAACGAAATAAATGAGAAGCACGGCCGAGTGTTTTTGACGAACTTCATTTTGTCAAATTTGCATTTTCACATGTAAATTTATCCGAAAAAAATATGTAAAAAGCAGAACGATTTGACGGTCCTCTGCTGCCATCATCCGGGGTGTGGATGTGCAAACAGAGATGAACCAATCCGAGATGCTTGTTCGGTTTTCTTGCGGTCATGAAAGCGAAGATCATAGGAAAAGGACAAGCGATCCCACCTCCCAGGTCGTGGATTATATGAACACAAGAATACCGATCACCATCACCCCTTGCCGAATCGCCTTCGCCGCCGCTCCATTTGTGGTCTACCACTTGGCAACTGTTTTTTGGATTTTGGTGGTAAGTTGGTGTTGTGATCATATCCCTGCCGACGTCGTTCTGGACTATGGATTCAGTTCCTCTTCTGGTCTCGTCCGTGTAAGCCGAGAAAAGGTAGGTGTTTATCTCTGGGAATATTAAAGTAGATCTCCAGTAGTTGTACCTCCATAATTGCAAAACGAGGAGTTCCTTCCTCGACTAGCAGGGCCTAATGCCCTTCCTAGCGCGGCCGGGAGCCGCTGACCACAGGCCGTTGAATTCGGTTGGTCGACGAAGATCACCTCGGAATGCTTGTTTCGCGACGTTGTTGAGGATGGTCACTTTGACGTCGCTCACGACCTGGTTCCTCAGCCTTCTACCCTTGACCCACGCGCAGATCTATCCTTTCGAGAATGCAGCGGTACCCAGTGCGCGATCGCTCCACGTGCTGCAAGCCTTTTACGTTTTTTCGGAGCAAGACGCGCCTGCGAAAATACGCCCGCAGTCGAAGGCCTTCGTCATTTTTCACGAGCTCAGAAGAACGGAGTCGAAACCGGTATCTATTGTACCTGATTGTGCTGCACCATTATCCGCTCAACATCCGGCTTTGTTTCCTACATACAGAAAGGTCGGGCAGGTGAGGTACCAGCTTGCTACTGGCTATTAGCAGCAATGTATATATTTTTTACTTCAAAAATCACTGTACTCACTCTATCAGGAATTGGAGCATTACAAGGGTGTGCAGCTAACGCTGATCACGTATCGTGACTTTTTGCACCATGTGGACAAGACCGACTTTTGCTGCTTTCCCAACGATGAGAACTGCAAGGAGGATAAGTTGAAATACCAAAACCTGCCGCTGGGCAAAACGAGGCCGCCAACCGCGCTATCGATTGATGTTGTCTCCCCGACGTTGCAACCCCCGCAGGACATCAGACGAAACATGACGCAGAGCGGTATGGTGTGTTGCCATCGTTCTGATCAGCCACTGGGTTCTCAATTTAAAATTGAGGCCACTACAAAATGATTTTGTAGTGGCCTCCACGATGAGGATGAACAGTATCTCGAACAACTGCTGCATCACTGAACCAGAATTGAATAAACAATTCTCAGGTGTATACCTGCTGATTTACAGCAATTGTGGAAAGGAAGAGAAGATCAAGATTTCGGGCAATATTGTCGTTCGCAACCCCTTCGGATACCTTCCGGGCGTCGAGTACTGCTATTGCGATTTTTCCCCCTGATCCTGACGTTGAAGTTGATTAGTATTAGATGCCTGTGAAGAAGTGATCCACCAGTACAGCTGATGCAAAAATTGTACCTATGTATGGTTCACAATGAAATGAAAATCACAGCTACCACAAGTGGCCACTTTACGGTTGGCTGACCTTGACCTACGTGGTTCTCGTGCTCTACTGGTTGTTCCGTTGCCTCTTCTGGTGGAAGCAACTTTTCGCCATCCACGGTTGCATTGGGGGCGTGATCCTCTCCGGGTTGGTGGAGTGCAGTCTGTGGTACATCTTTTACAGCGAATGGAACGAATCGGGAATCCGCCCCTACGTGCTCTTCATCACCTGCATCCTCGCGACGGTAGCGAAGAACATCTTCTCCCAGGTTCTCGTGCTCCTCGCCAGTCTGGGCTGGGGCGTGACGCAGCCAACGCTGCCGAGGAACACCATCTTCCGAATACAACTGCTGACATTTTTATACTTATTGCTCGACGGGGTTAGGGAAGTTGTTTTGTCGGTTAGACACTCGATGGTGTTACCGCTCTCCTTCGTGCTGCTTTGCTTGATCCCGGTCGCGTTTCTGCACGGCGGGATTCTGTACTGGATTTTTGTGTCCCTCTCCTCCCTGCTGGTGAATCTGGAGCAGACGAAGCAGTCCGCGAAATTGGAGCTGTATTTGCAGTTTTGGAAAGTTTTGGTCCTGTCCGTCGTGATTCTCGGGATCTCGTTTCTTTACCAGCTGTACAGTTATTCCACCGCGATTGAGAAGCAGCTGTCCCGGCAGAAATGGGCCTCTTTGTGGATCTTCACGGACATGATTCCCCACTGTTTATTCTTACTGGTGTTGCTCACCATGATGTATCTGTGGGCACCCTCCTCCCGGTCCCACCAAATGGCCTACTCCGAGCAGATAAACCAAACGGAGGTGACGATAGGAAACGTATCAAGATGAAAAATCCCCCCACCCCATATCGAAAAAGAGATCTGTGATGCTGGATTTGTGTACACAAATCAGATTTGTCTTGCAGTGAAGGACTGCAGGCAGATATAAAGTCTGAGCAGGGTGTTTTCGTGTAGGCGCCTAGCAAGGCAGGCGCGTCTTCTAGGCCATACAGCATCAAAAATTGCCTGCAAAATGCGGCGGAGCATCTGGATTTGCCTTCTTGCAATACAGAGGCGAGTTGTGGTCACTATTCAGCATCGCAAATCTTCAGAAGTGTCCCTTTTTGGTATGGGGAGGGGGGATTTTTCCCCTCAATTAATCGTGGTAGATTGGGATTTGGAGAACAACGCCGAGGAAGACCCGGACAGCTTCTGGTCGCAAACCGTACAACACGGAAGTAGCACGACGTCGAAAGGCGGGAACAACAATGTGAGAACGCCGGACCTGTACGGCAACCGAACACCCAGCACCCCCGGCGGTGGGCAGGGACCCGGAAGGCCGGACACACCGGACACAAGTCCGACAAGAAAAATCTCGCCGGAAGCGAAAGAGGCTTTTTCATGAGGTGGCAAACTGTACGAAAGGCCAAGAATATGATGAAAAGGCTTCTGTAGGTCGCGCGCCAGAATTCTTCGACGAAAAGAAATGGCCAAGTATGGAACAGGGTGCTACTTACTTCAAGTGGCACTTCTGGGTCCAGACTACATTGCAGTGAAGCGGGATCAAAGATGAAAAGTCAAACAATTGATCAAATGGATCAGAAACTTCGCCCTTCTAACGTCAAATTCCGTCTTCTTCTACGCTCAAGATCTATCAGCATGAGGACGTGCAGTTCTCTACACGAAATATCGATTGACAGGACTAGTAGTGCCTGTTCAAAACTGAAGAATCGACATCGTCGTGAGGGGTTTCAAAGAAATAGTTCAAGTTTGCTTTTGACAAAAGAAATTTTTTTTCACCACCACCGGAAGTCAGGGCTACGTGAGTGACATTTTAAAAACCCCGTAATGGAGTTCGATCCCGGTGGTCCTTTCTCGCCCTTTTCGATGGAGACGCCCCTCTTAAAAACAAAAAGGCATAGACACTGTAGCTCGTTTTATTTACCCCACTTGAAAGTCAAAGTTAGCTTTTCCTTTGCCTCGGCATACAATTTTTCCGCCGGTATATATAAAATGAATTTCCCATCATGCATGCCATTAACTTCCCCATGACAGCAGCACATCAAAAAACATGAGCCTCTTGAACAGCGGCTCCACCGCCTTACGGACGGCCAAGTCGGCTGAGGATTTCGAGACTGGGATCCGCCGTGCGGTGGCTGAGAGCAAGGACTTTGACGAGGTGGATGCGGAGAAGGTGGATCTTTTTGTCGCGATTTTGATCGAAAACGCTGACGAGCTTGAGGAACTGGACAGCGCGGAAGAGATCCAGAAAAGATATTTCGCCGAGGTCGCACAGGATGAGGAGGACGAGATTTTGATTCAGCTGTTGGTAACTCTCTGTGAGGAAAATCAACTCGTCGTTTTGAAGAAGACAGAGGAAGGAGGAAATGCTGCAAATTCGGAAGGAAAAAGTACAACTGATGCAGATCATATTCAACCAGAGGACAAGAATTTTCACAGTGAAAGAAAATTAGCAGAAAAAAGTTCTTCTATCGGGAAAAATAACACCAGAAGGATCGTCCCGAAGCACGTGAACAAGAATTTCACGAAGCAGGCCGCAGACCTCGGGCTGCTCGGCGACAGAAGGACAACGACCAGCACAAAGGCTGACGACAAGAATAATTCCGAGGATCTTCCTCCCAAAACTACGACTTGGGAGTCGAAAGGACAAAGAGCGTTCCGAGAGCAGGTGCAAGAGGTGCAGAAAGTGCTGTTAAAGGAGGAACAGCAAAAGATTGAAGAAGAACAGAAGCAAAAATCGCTGCAGAAATACTTCGAATCCGGCACGACAAGTACCATCAACACCAACAGCAAGGACTGGAACGCGCCCAGATCTTTGACCAACAGCGACCAAAACAAGCAGCTCAGTATAGCCGATGTGACCAAAAGCAGGGTGTTTGAAACAGAAGAGGAGGAAAGACATTACGCCGACGAGTGCATTGACGAAGTGAAAGACTACCTGCGGCAAGTTTCCGAGCCGGTGACGCTGTTCGGAGAGTCCACGTGGGACCGGTATTTGCGGTATAAGGAGGTGGAGTTAGCCCACAAGGATTTGTCGAAGACAATGACAGATTCCTTAACCGGAGGTCTCACCGTTGCCGCGGCTCTGAAGAAGGAGAAGCTGCACGATATGGTCGTGCTCGGGGAGGAGGACGAAGAGACGCCGACCGGAGTAAGCCCCGGTGCAGCTTCTGCGAACAGATTGCAAAACGCATTCGCTGGTATAGTAGGCGATAGAACATCTTCAGTGCTGGGAGAAGGAGATGAAATAGATGCGCATCAGTCAAAGGATGTTGACACAGCGGGAAAAAGAACTGCCGACGTTCTACTTCCTCCAGGCAGCAGGGATAGCGACGAATCAGTTTTCGACAGTGATGAGGAAGAGGAAGACCCGGCGGAGAAGAAACGCCGCACCGAGAGCGAGCGCTGCAGCACGGTTGCGGAGTGGCTTCGTGCGACGTTGAAGAACTGGGAAACCGATCTGGGGGCGACGCACACCGCAGTCAATGTGGAAGATTTGTCCTCCATGGTCATCGGAAGTAATGGCACTTCTAACCAGCAAGGCGAAAATAGAGGTGGAGGTGCAACTACAACTTCGGAGAGCCGTGCAGAGTCCGCGACCCGGAGCAGCAGCAGTCCAGAACGCCAAGCGAGAGAAGAGCGGCAGACGCGAGCCATTGCGGACAGCATCAAACGCGCGAAGAAGTTCACGAAGCAGCAGTACCGGGAGGCAAAGTTGTGCCTGAAGCCGTTACGGAAAAAGCTGAAGGAGAAGCAATTGGAGTCCGCAATTCTGGACAAACTGGCAATTATGGTGCAGTACTGCAACGTGAACGATTACACTTCCGCAAACTCCGAGTACATGAAGCTCGCGATCGGCAACGCGGCGTGGCCTCTGGGAGTGACCTCCGTCGGGATCCACGAGCGCGCAAACCGGAGCGCGATCGGGGAGGACAAGATTGCGCACGTTTTGTCCGATGAAGCTACCAGAAAATACATCCACTCGTTTAAAAGATTGATCGGCTACGCACAGGAACGAGCGGACACTGGAAGGGTTTCGGAAAGAACATGATTTACATACTTAATGTTCAGAGTAGTTGTAAAGGCGACCACATCACGACATATAAAAGCATAGAGCGAAGATTTTCAGCGACGCACAAAAATTTATAAAAGGACAAATGGAAATCATGACGAAAACCGCAGGAGCGGTATGCCGGGGAATGAAATATGTTCCCAAGAATAAACTTGGTGCCTCCATAGCCATCCGCTTCGGTTCTTCAATTGCTTTCTTCAGAGTTGGTCATGCGTTTGGCTTTAAGTTTGTTGACAGAAATACTCTTTAATAGAAAAGTTTGAGTACCAGTTTCATCTATCACCTGATCGGTGAATGAAAAGTCGCCATACCATGAGTTCGTCGTTCGTTCCCATACGCACTTACATCTCTCGTGCTGCGCATGTCGTTCTGGTGTTTGCGTGTTACTCGTGCAATTCCGTCTTATTAACACCGTTCAAAGACACTAGTCGAGATCAAGATGAAGATCTTTACCTCACACAACCCTGCCCTTCTCTTTGCTTCAGATGCTTTAACCTCTTTCGATACGTGACCCCCCTGTGTCAATTGATAAAGTAAGTAGTACCCACTTGCACTTCAATAAAATCAAACGTAATCCTACTCTATCGACTATAAAAATGCTAACTCCACCGCATAAGTATTCGCTCGCAGACCGTGGTCGGCCTCGGTGGGTGTCCTCGTGTGCCCGGGGCAATCACTTTTACCATGTTGTTCATCTCTTCTTAAAGGTAAACTTTTGGTTGGGTACTATCTCAATACAGACTGTCTACTCGTACACGTACCAGTATCAAACGATCTCATCGAAAGGAGGCAAGGCGCCATCATTTTCTCCGGCCGCCGCCCCGAGCAGCGTTACGAATGAAGGTAAACAATGGCGTGTTGTCGGCGTACGACACATCCCACTTTTTGACAAGACTAACGCAGGAAAAGAAGTTCTTTTCGGACAGCTGCAAGGACCACTGAGAGCTAACCGCGGTGGGAATTTTTACCTTGCGCACGATCTTCCTCAAAAATCCGCTTTAGGATCAGAAGTACTAGCTGGAGGTGATAACGACGGAAAGACTGCCAGCGACGAAAATTATGATGTTGACCCTCGTAGTGGTCAACATTTCTCGTCGGCGTCCTCATCATCCTACCTCGAAGCCAGTAACAAGCATCGGCTGGACCATCGTCAGCACACGAAGGAGAGAACATCATACCCGACGCGCCGGGAACGCAGGGAAGCAAGAAAAGTATTGCGGGCTCAGTTGTACGACCACGAAAAAGCGGCTCATACTGGCTCCACGGCCGCCGACGAAGATATTAAATCCGATTCGCTCTCCTGCGGTGGAGGATCATGCCAGAACCTCGTTTACAACCCACTGTTCTGGCTTTTATCCCTGTGCTTCGTCTCGCTGGTCGCAAGCATGGTGATTTTACTGTCGTATCTTCTAGGAAGGAACAACGGGAATGAACAAAGCGAGGAGAACAAATTGAACAGTACATACTCCATCTTCGATTCCAACGGAAATGTAAAAAGCCCGGGCAGCTGCAGCAAAACGGTTACTTCCTCTAGAAATGGGCACAAAGCGGTTTTGTCCTTGGAAAGTTATCATTTCACGACGGTTCCTGGCGTTAGCTTTGGGGATTCGAATCATGATGCGCAGAGTGGTACTAGCGTCGAGAAGGCCGGCGTGCTGCAGGGCTTTGGCGTAGTGAGGAAAGTGTCAAAGAAGAAAAAGAAGTCTAGTTCCTTGGCTGCAACTAGCGCCGGTACTGCGAAAGCAGGACAAGGAGTGGCAGGCGGCTTGTTGAAATCATCCCCCGATACTAGCGAATTATCGTACAATTCCGGGGGTGTGACGTCCGACGAGGGAAATAAGTTTAAACAGCCTGGCACCAGCGATTTCGGCACCTCATCGGAGGAGGTGAGTCTGAAAGCCGTGGGAACAAAGTATAAAGAGACGCAGCATAAAATCACGAGCGAGCATGTAGACCTGTTTCCGGGGAAGCGAAAGGGAAATAAAAACAATCCATTCTTGCAGCGCTATGTGGCCACGCAAGAAAAAAAGGCCAACAAAGCGAACGCGGCTAGTGCTTCTGCTGAAGTCAGTGTCGAGCAGCACCCGCTCGAGCTTTCGTCCTGGAAGATAAAGAAGTCGCAGGGCAGTAGAGAAAAGCTAGAAGACGCAAAGCGCCGGCGGGAGAAACTAGATTCAGCTGCGGCGAGGATTCAGGAGGCGTTCCGGCGTCACCAGGCCGCGTCGCAGGGACTCGTAAACGCGTCCACCGGGTGGACCAGCACAACTCAGCTGAAAAATCGCACCGCCGAGGAGCTGAATGTAAACAAACCACCGAAGAAGCGGAGGCGGACAAGTAAGAACGAAGGTTTAGAAATCGCTGGTACAGCGCCAGGGCAAGTAGCTGAGCCTGCAGATGAGCAAGCTCCGGTGCCCGCTGTTGCACAGGAAAATGCGCAGAGTATTTCTCAGCCACCGCAGCTGTCGAAGCAAGAAGCGATGGAGAAGAAAGAGAAAAAGGAAAAAAAGGAGAAGAAGTCAACGACTCAGGCAGGGACCACGGAATCCGGCGCACGTGAACCTTCAAAACGAGACAAAACGGACAAGAAAGCAAAGGAGAAAGAAGAAAAGGCGGGCCCGCTTCCAGCGGAAGCGCACGCGGCCACTGTTCATCGACGCGAGCTATCCAAGAAGCAAGATAAAGATATGAAAGAGCGGCCACTTGACCATTCCGCCGGAGTGCAAGCTGATTCAGCAGGGCGGTCCTCGAAGAACGAGACGACGGACCAGAATGCGAAACCGGAAGTAGAAAGACGAATAGTCAAAAACTCGAAAAGTCTCGAAAGTGAAGGGCGGAAAACGGTCGACCCCCACCCGGAATCCGCTGCGGGGGAAAGCCAAGGGCAAGGAATGAAAGCCACAGCCAGTGCGTCTTCGCACGGCGCGGAAGGCCAGCATGCGTCGAAGGTGGGTGGGGAAAAAACACAAGAGCCCGAGAATAAGTCTGCGCCTCCAGCATCAAAAAAGGACGTCGCTCGGACCGACTCCACCACGGTGGATATTCGGAGTGATGTAGTTTCTTTTGGGTGATTCGCGCCTGATGTGATTCTCAAGTAGATATCAATCTGTTTCTATCGGCGCGCACATAGTTTCACTGCATAGACAAAACCAAACAATAAACACAAACACTCATCATTTCTTTGAGGAACTGTTTCGAAGAACCCAAAAACATTTGCAAGCGCATGAAGTTGCTTGGTTACTTCTGGTTCGCGGTAGGCCCCCCGCTGCCGTCCTTGCTCTGTTCGTTTTTGTAGCATTTTCAGAGAGACCGGCTGCAACATTGCTTGAACTACTTCTGCGTGGCAGTGCTGCGTTTGCAGCAAAGTGTTGAAATAAAAGTGCTCCACACAGAGAACAAAGCACAACGTCGCGTTCAAATGAAACTGCGAGCGATATTCAAACTGCCAAATTTGTGCGTATTCCTCTTTCGTGTCTTCCTAGGTTCTTAATTCGGGATCGCTGTAATTGAGTCCCTTGAAGTTCTTTCGTTTTTACCCCGATTATTACCAGTTTTTACTGACACAATGGCTGCAAGTGTAACCCTGGACGCGAGCAGTCGCGCACCGTCGGTGGCGGCGGCTCCCGGGGCGGTCAACAGTACGAAAGCGGTATCCTGATTAAAAACGTACCACAACAGAGTCAAGATGGGGATTTTGCAACACAAACCTAGGAGTTTTGGGAGTCACGCATGACAAGTTGGGCCCCGCAGTGTAGTGCAGGTTAGCAAGTGCAGTCGCATCACAGATTCATCTGCTCATCCTGTTCACAGCAGCACAAATTCCAAAACGCGACTGGAAATGGCTCTCATGGGGATGCGCATTACAAGCCTTCCTGTCTTTGCAAATCTGCATTACAACTCTGGTGTGGGGACGTTTTTACTCAGGATAAGCGGGCATGAAGCCCCCAGAGCTGGTTCGCGTGTTCAAGGGCCACACCGCCCCGGTGAGCGCGGCGTTCTTCCACCCCTGCATGCACCAACTGGTCTCCGGCTCGCACGACGGCAGGCTGTACGTCTGGCACTTCAAACAGCAGCTGAGGCCGTTCAAGTTTGAGGGGCACAAAGCGGATGTGAACGATGTGTCCGTGGCGAAGGACGGGAGCTTCTTCGCGTCGGCCAGTTCCGACAAAACGGTCGCGTTGTGGCTGAACAACGCAAAAGGTAGTACTCAAGAGTATGACTTGCGCAACATGCAGCTTTCTCTCAGCGCTGCAAACACGTATGGCAGACTGCGTCTTTCTCACTCTGCTGTGATATTATTTTCCTTTCTGCAAAAGTAGAAGTTTTGAAAACCAAACAACAGGCACACCGTCCCACGTGATCAAGGCCCACACCGGAGTTGTGAGAAGTTGCCACCTGTCTCCAGACAACTCGCTTCTCGCCACGGCGTCGGACGACAAAATCGTGAAAATTTGGCAAGTCACCCCGACGTATCAAGTGCAAAAATGTCTGGGTCTGGAAGATTGCGGGTTTTGTCATGCATATTTCTCATGATCCATGATGCCTGTAATGCATGACCTAGCATCACAGACTTTTAGAGGGCTTCGGCTTCCTGATGCACCTTCCGCATGAGAAATGCCCTGTCCGTGTAGCACAAACCGGACCCCTCTTGCTGGTCATGCAATACAAATTTTTTTAGAGTCCAAAAACAGCATCACAAATTGGATTCTTCCATACCTAGACATTTTTACATTTGATACGACGAGTTCCAAATTCCTGATGTCGTTAGAGGGACACACCCACTGGGTGAGGAGTGTGAGATTCTCTCTGGAGGACGCCAATCTCGTCACAACCTGCGGCGACGACAAGACCGTGCGGATTTGGGACTTGCGAGTAGCCGGCGCCGGGGCGCACAGTGCGGGGGGAGGGAAGGGTAGTTGCGTTTTCCCTTTTGATGTTGCACCGCGTCTTCGAGTATTATAGCAGGAGTTTGATCATATTGTTTGAAAGTGATGCCGCAGTCCGTTGTGACAGGCGATGCAGCTTTTCCGTATGTAGTGCTACTTCACAGAGGACGTCAATTCAACCCTCAGATCGTGGCTGCGTGATGAAGATGCAGGAACATGTGGAGCGCGTGAACCGGTCACTTTTCCACCCGGACGGGACCTGCATAGCGAGCGGCAGTGACGACCGCACCATCAAGATCTGGGATCTGAGGAGAAAGCGGCTCATTCAGCACTACGACGCGCACGCCGGCCCCGTGCTCGATCTGGATTTCAATAGCAGCCAAAACTTCCTCGCTTCCAGTTCCACCGACCGGACCGTGAAGCTCTGGGACTTGCAAGAAGGTATTTTTAATGGAGCTCTGTTGTTTCTAGTTCACGAGGAACGTCGGAAACGGCCTCTCAGTCTCATGCATGAATTCACATATTTGGTGGGTGAGTAAACTACGTTTTGGCTTTAGGAATTTCTCTACGTAAGCCAAAATTATATATATTTAATCCAACTTTTAATACATGCAAGGTCGGCTTCTGTACACGCTCGCTGGTCACGAGGACGCAGTGCACAGTGTGAAGTTCTCTCCGCAAGGACAGCACCTCGTCTCCGGTTCTGCAGACCAAAAAGTTTTTGTCTGGAAGGCCGGGCCGGACGAACAGCTCTACGACCAGCCGCCCCAAGCGGGCGACGGAGCGGCGGGCAGTCGGGTCGGTGCGGCAAGGACCTATCTCTACAATGCTCCGAGATCGGCGGGCACAACCACACCCTCGCAACCGCAGCACAACTTCACCAAGGTCCCCTCAAGAACTAGCTCCTCGACGCAGCAAGGCGGTCCGGGCAGGTCATCAACGCCCAATGTCACAGGCACGGGAGGAAAAAAAGTGGTGACTCAGTTTGCGAACGAAGTTAACAGTGAGATAACACACAGTGTTTCCCCCACAAAGAAGATGAGGGAGAAGAGAAAATCAGGGGTGGAAACTGGCGCGGCGGCACAGAGTTCCGGATCTGGAAGTAGCAGGAAAGGCGAAACGCCAACGACTGCTACCACACCAATCGTGCCTTCGTCGGCTGGTA